>Ga0247841_10000893_pt1 | contig 73252 bp, 61 predicted proteins | sample LaCruzMarch2015__2_FD_192410 | JGI IMG/M metagenome (GOLD analysis project Ga0247841, IMG submission 192410) | Freshwater microbial communities from meromictic Lake La Cruz, Castile-La Mancha, Spain - LaCruzMarch2015_18m | ecosystem: Environmental > Aquatic > Freshwater > Lake | place: Spain... | reverse complement strand
ACAACAACAGCAATGGTGTTTCTGACAGAGATAGTAGACGTCAACCGTTTTAAGAGTTTTGATCATTTATCGAGTTACTTTGGGTTAATTCCCGGAGAAGATTCCAGTGGAGACAAGGAACTTCATAGTGGATGCGGTTAGTAGTGGATTTGATATGAGTGAATCTGTTACATTCACACCTAACGAAATAAAAATAGCCCTGTTCGACAAATTTATCGAACAGGGCTATTAAATGAGTGATTGGCTCCTCCGACTGGACTCGAACCAATGACAAGGTGGTTACACCTGACCCTAGTGTTTCCAATAGGAGTGGACTATCTTATCATCCTGAAATACAATCAGGATGTTGGGCGCTCAAAGGGCTTATTAGCTGAGTATCTTCATCCCTTAGTCTCTGCACGTTCCTGTCTACTTAAAAACCCCATTCAACAGGCTTCGCTCAGGATTACCTTATCATCAAGACTTAGGCTTCCCTGAATTCACCCAATTTTTCAACCACAGTTACCTGTAGAAGCTGCAAAAATTTACAGCCACCCGCTCTACCAACTGAGCTACGGAGGAACATAAGCTATCGGCAACGGTATTATTATACCACAATTGCCGATATTTGTAAAGTGAAAATTCAAATTATTTACTTGAAAACTTAAAATGTATTTAGTACAATATACTTGTCAGATGTTTGGCATTAGTTTAATCAAACATTGACAGATGGTGAATATACCATAAAAAAAGAGGTGATAAATGGAATATACTAAAATCACTCCCAGCGAACTTGGAATACCTGAATCAATATCGCTTCCAAAACGCAAAGATTGGCGTATAGGAATAGTCGGCTTCGGTGGAATAGCAAGAGGCGCACATGCTCCTGCTTATAAAGAAGCTGGTTTTCCAATTGTAGCAATCGCCGATCCAGACCCCAATGCTCAGAAAGAAGCAAAAGAAAGATTTGGAATCAAACGAACTTATACAGATTACAGAGACCTGATAGCAGATGATGAGGTTGAGGTGATTGACCTTTGTACTCAGCCAACTATACGTGAGGATGTGGTTCTTGCCTCCGCTAATGCCAAAAAGCATCTTATCACAGAAAAACCTTTTGGCACAACAATTGAGGAATGTCAGCGTATGGTAGGAGCGGCAGAGAAAACAGGGATCAAACTTGCTGTTCATCAGAACTATCGCTGGATGCGTATGAACTACCTCGCACATCACATAATTGAGCGTGGTCTTATCGGAGATCCATTTTTTGCAAGCATCGAGATATTTGGTCATCAGGACGTTGATCTGGCAAAACATTCATTCTACTCACGCTGTGAGGATTTCCTTACTATACAATGGAATAACCATCTTGCTGACTTGCTGAGATATTGGACTGGTATGGATGCAATTCGGGTTTTCGCAAGAACAAGGCGAATGATGGGGCAGAACTTTATAAGCGATAATTTACTCGTAGCTATTGCAGATTTTGGCGATGGATTAACCGGACACATTCTGCATACAGAGTTATTGCGCAGTTCTCTTGGCGGGGTTGAATGTCGCATTGATGGCAGTAAAGGTTCTATGACTTTTGATTTTAACAGTAGCTTGATTTTGGACTCAAATGTATTGGGAAAAGGTACTTGTCTGCTTGACTTGTCGGGATCGAATTTCGTAAGCTCACATGCTGGATCAATGTCTGATTTTCTTATTGCCATTGAAGAAGACAAGGAACCTTCAGTCAGTGGAAGGCGTAACCTTGCAACGATCCAAACAGTAATTGCTGAAGATAAAAGTGCAAAGCTAGGCGGTAAATGGGTTCTATGCTCTAACGATACAGAAGTTGGTAAGTGAATATCAAGTTCCACTGCACCAGAATAGGTTGGCTATTAGCAGATACAAGATTATCAGATTTACATAGGAACTCATAGCGAGTAAGGTTTAAGAACTATTGAAAGTAACACGAAAGTTGATCATGGCATAAGCCAAATTCCTAGACCCTAATCGAATTTCTTCTAATCGGTCATAACTAAGGGCAAGTCTTTGTTTTTCTGAGAATCAAAACCAGTATCTAATGTGAATGCAGAACCTTGAAGGCTCAAGCCTATTGAAGTCGTAAAGGAAACAAGATGGATAAACTTTCAGGTAGTATAACCATATCTGGTAGATCCATAGACTCATTGACTTATAGACCGTTCTTCGAATATTTGAGAAAGCGAATTATATGTACTTAATTTATAAAACTCTAGTGTTTTTCTTGCTGATTTTAACGTCTTTTTATGGCTGCGCAAAGAAAGATAATCAGGAACCAATAGCTGTTGAGCAAGAGATTAATCTTAATAACGTTGTGAATGTAACAGTTCCGGGGTGGAAGGCTGAAAAAGAGCGCGTTATAGAAAATGAAAAATACCTGAAGCAATATGCAGGTCGTATTTCTGACCTTTATATCGCTTATGGGTTTAAGAAGCTCGTATCAAAAGAATACAAAAATTCTAATTCTCTTTCGATAATAGTGGAAGCTTATGATCTAGGAACCGGCAAAAACGCTTATGGTTTGTACTCATTCGATACTGTTGGGAAAAAACTCAGTGTAGGTCAGGACGCTGTATATGGTCATGGAGTCATACGATTCTGGAAAGGTAGACTGTTTATTCGAGTCGTTGCAGAAGAGGAATATCGGCAACTAGAAAAAAACGTTATTGCATTTGCTAGGGCTGTTGATCAAAATATACCATATACTAGCGAAAAACCAAATCTATTGAAAATGGTTCCAGAAGAAAGTATGGTTCCAGACAGTATTCATTTCTTTCACCAAAATATCTGCTTGAACAATATATACTACATACCAGAATCACATTCATTAGGACTTTCGGATCAAACAGACGTTGTGACTGCACAATATAGTTTTGGTAAAGAAATGTATCCAAGACTGATTTTGATTGAGTACCCGGATGAGCTTTCAGCGCAGAATGCCTATAATGGATTCACTGTTCTATACTTTGATGAAGAAAATCCTGTATATAAGGATGACAATATCAATGTCGTTCGTACAGAGGAAGGTGAATATAATTCCATTTCTATAAAACGTAATTTTGTAATACTTGTTTTTGAATCACGTTCAGCAGATGTTTCCAGACAAGTAGCAAGCACAACAATAAAAAAACTCGATTAATTCAAGGAGGTATTGATGCCTTATCCAAGAATGGTTAGAATAAGACAAAAATTTGAATCTATTCCGGGTATAGATGATATAGAGAGAGAAATCCACGATCAGCTAGACAAACCAGAAATAATGTCGAACCTCAAACACGGAGATACTGTAGCGATCACAGTCGGCAGTAGAGGTATAGCTAATATGGACCGCATTGTCGGAGCCATAGTTAAAGAGCTTAGAGAGTATGGAGTCAAACCCTTCATCTTCCCTGCAATGGGGAGTCATGGCAATGCTAATGCTGAAGGTCAATGGGAGATATTAAAGCATTACAACATAATCGAAGATACTATGGGATGCCCAATCGTGTCGTCTATGGAAACAGTACAAATAGGAAGTACCCATGATGGGATACCTGTATATATTGATCGCAATGCCTTTTCAGCGGATCGAATCGTTGTCGTCAATAGAGTTAAACAGCACACGGATTTTTCAGGAAAAATTGAAAGCGGTCTGGTGAAAATGATGGCTATTGGGATCGGAAAGCGTGATGGCGCATCAACTTATCACAAGGCTTCGCTCAAATATGGCTTCGAGAGAATTCTACGTGGCGTCGCTGAGACTGTCCTTGCAACAGGTAAGATCGCATTCGGGTTGGGTATAGTTGAGAATCCTTACGATCAGACCGCTATACTTCATGCAACAACACCAGACAAACTTATAGATACAGAGGAATATCTGCAAGAACAGGCAAAGAAATTAGCGGCACGATTACCTTTCGACATAATGGATGTCTTGATCGTTGACGAAATCGGTAAAGATGTAAGTGGGTTAGGTATGGATACTAAGGTAATCGGTCGTATGATGCAAACCGGTGAGGAAGACCCTAAAACGCCAAGAATTACAAGGATATTCGTTCTCGATCTGACGCCAAATACAATGGGTAATGCAGCTGGTATTGGTTTAGCTGATTTCACAACAAAAAGACTCGTTGATAAGATTGCTCTGGAACCAACTTATATGAACTTCATTACGTCCATGGGTCCACAGAAAGTAAGGATACCTATACATTTTGATACTGACAGAAAAGTTCTAAACGCAGTTTTTGACACAATAGGTATGGTTACTCCAGAGGAAAGCAAGGTTATCAGGATAAAGAATACTCTTCGACTTGACGAGATTGAAGTTTCTGAGGGATTTCTGGATACAGTAAAATCAAGGGCTGATCTAGAGATAATCGGTGAACCGAAAGATTTTGAATTCGATGAGAATGATAATCTTAAACAAATCTGTCTTCACGATATAGGACATTAAAGGAAATTATTGATAGTTACTTAAATTAATGAAATATATCGTCCTGCTCTTATGGATGAATTAAGGTGGTGATAAAAGTGATTCGCAGGATGCAAGTTCTTCATTATCGTGGTCTAAAGTATATAGATGTGAAACTTTCAAACTTTCAAATACTAATAGGTCCAAACGCTAGTGGAAAAAGCACTTTTCTGGATGTTATTAATTTAATCAAAGACATTCTTAATGATGGTCTTCGTCCTGCTATTGAGAAAAGATCATCTCGTTTTGATGAACTTATATATAACCAGCAAGGAAATGGATTTGAAATTGCTTTTGAGCTTGAAATACCTGAAGACATTAGACAAAAGTTGAAAAATAAGGATTATTCTTTAGTAAGATATGAAATATCTTCTCAACTGGATAATGAAAATGGATTTACAATTAATAATGAGAATCTTTGGTTGATAAAAGAATCATCTCTAAATTACAAATCTAAAGAGGATAAAATATCTATATTTCCTAGTGAAATTAAAGAACCTGAAACAATAATCACTTTTAGAAAACGTAATCCAGTTGGGTGGAAAAAAACAATATACAAAACTTCTGAAGGAAATGATCGCTTTAAAGCCGAAATTACCAACTGGGATTTTATGTTTAAATTTGGACCTGTAAAGTCATCATTAGCTGGAATGCCTGAAGACGAAAAGCGTTTTCCAGTTGCTACATGGGTTAAGCACTTACTTAAAGAGGGGGTACATTTCCTGCAACTCAATAGCGATAAAATGAAGTGGTCATGTAGACCTGATTCTCCTGTTACTTTACAAACTGACGGTTCTAACCTTCCAAAAGTGATTCGGCATCTGCAAAAAGAAAAACCAGATTTCTTTATCCAATGGTTAGAACATATCAAAGTTTTTCTTCCAGATATTGAAGAGATTAAAGTAAAAGAAAAAGACGAAGATCGCTCTCTTTATCTTAGCATTCGGTACAAAAACGGTCCTGAACTATCATCATGGCTTATATCTGATGGCACTCTTCATTTTCTTGCACAGACAATTATAGCTTATTTATCTGAAAGAGATACGATATACATGATTGAGGAACCTGAGAACGGTTTGCATCCACTTGCCATTGATGGCATATTTCAATCATTGTCATCTGTATATGAGAATCAAGTTCTTCTAGCTACCCATTCTCCAGCTATTTTAAGATTAGCCGAACTTGATCAGATACTATGTTTTTCTAAAACGAAATCAGGTGCAGTAGATATAGTAAATGGACAAAATCATCCAAAACTAAAGGATTGGAAAAAAAGTGTTGACCTTGGAACACTGCATGCTGCCGGAGTATTACGATGAAAGATTTGGTAATTCTAGTGCCTGATGTAAATATGGAAACCGGAATAAACTCATTACTTTGTAGATACAAATCTTTGGGTATACGAGAAATATCTTATGACATATATCGCCATGAGAGACACGATCCTGGAGTCTATCATGAAGGAGTTGGATTTCTGAGGGATTTCGCAGAGCAATATCATTATGTGCTTGTATTCATTGACTACGAAGGAAGTGGACAAGAAAACGCTTCGGTTGATGAAATTTCAAATCATATCAAATATGGACTTGAGAACAATGGTTGGCAGGATAGAGCAGAGGTTATTGTTTTTGAGCCAGAACTTGAAATTTGGTTATGGGCTGAATCAACACATACTGCCAATGCGTTAGGATGGGATGATTATAATGCACTAAAAGATTGGCTTATAAATAAAGGACTTTGGAAAGAAGATGAGCCCAAACCAATGAAACCCAAAAAGGCTTTAGAAATGTCTTTAACAGTAAAAGGAATTCGTCGTTCATCGTCCATCTACGAAAAAATTGCCAGCAAAGTAAGTTTACATAGATGCAAAGTTCCATCATTCTTACAATTCAGGGAAATATTACAAAAATGGTTTCCAAAACATGAAGATTTATTTTAAAACTTTCAGATTGTGATTTACATTTCTGTATTAAAATCAATTAAACCACTTATATACGCTTTTTACGAATTCAAAAGTATAAGCCCCTTGCTTGTGGTAGTATATTATCATCAATATCGCATTAATTATAAAAAAAAGCGAACCGATTAGCACGCTTACCCTATTTGAGTGCATACAAAAACTCCTCGATCTTTTTTAGCGATCCTGCCTGAACAGCCTTTTGGATCAACAGGGTCTGTTCAGGAACTATCCTCTCGATAAATAGGTAATGAATACCTCTTTGCTTCATGTTCTGTGTAAACTGCATATCCTCGATAGGTATGTATTCAAGGTATCGAGAAAAATCAGCATCATATAATGGATACGCCCAGCCGTTGTTTGGGAAACAGACGCCTATCACTTCATCTTTTGATATAATCTGCAATGTCTTTTTATACGCACCATCATATTGATGTGTAAGTTCCGCAGTATTTCTTTGAAGCGCAGGCATACTCATCATCTTCTGGAAATCTTCAAGCGAAATTTCACCGACATTCAGAATCGCTATCCAGTTTAAAATAGCACATATCATGGCGACGCTCAACAATAATGCTTTAAGCCATTTATAGCTGAGATTTTGGATTAAAAAAGCAAAACTAAGTGCAAAGATGATTGGAAACCAGAGAGTAAATCGCATATACCACGGATCAATTGATATAAAAGTAAATAGACTGATAAGCGAGAGCAGAAACGAGATTATAATTAATCTGAGATGTTTAACAAAGATTAAAGCATAAAGAAGCGACGGAAGCCCGCAGACAAAGTTAAACCATCCCCAGCCGCTCATATCGCCAAGACTCGAATTGTAAGCCCCGCTTTTGTCGAATATTTTCACTGTAACAAGTGAACGAAAGTTCTCCCACATCCCCGTCAAACTCGCTGAACCACGCTGACCGGGTCCGAATTGAACAGCGTCACCTGTCCCAAAGATGAGATGATCCCCAACTCTAAAGTCTGTTGGATGAAATGGATTGGCAAATACGACCCAGTTACGGATATACCAGTATGATCCAAGAAAAAGGCAAGTCACAATCAAAAAAAGGATGAGTGATAAGTGATGAGAAATAGATTGATTATTTTCATCCTTCATCCTTCCGCCTTCATCTTTGATATGATGTTTCCATAATGCCCAAAAGCCTATAAGCGCAGGTGCTAGAGAGATAAACACCATATAAGGCTTAATGCCGATACCAAGACATAAAGCCATCATTACGAACAAAATTTGCCGATGCAAAGGGAAAGTGTCCCTGCGACCATTCACTAGAAAATCAACGATTATGGCAATAGAAAACAGGAATACTGCGGAAATGCCAACATCATTTTTACATGCAGTCGCTTGAATAGCAAGAGATGGTGTAAACAGATATAAAATAGTAGCAGTCGCTGACAGAGTTCTATTTAGTTTGATAGATCGGGCAATGGCATAAGCTGATGCGCCTGTTGCAAGATAATACAAAAAAGGTCCGACCTTTATCAGCAAGTCGTGATGCAGAAAAACTACGAACCACGTCTCAAGTAGCTCAAAACTCGCAGGCCAATACACCCTTCCAACAGGCGTTATTACAGGATAAATTCTCTCCTTTTGCACCCATTCTGCTACATTGACAACATGATAGACGACTGTATCCCACACGTACGGCGGAATAAACCAGATATGCACAATTATTCTAGCAAGCTGTAAAAAAGCAAGGATGCACAATATTATGCCTATCATGGACATTCGAGGGAAATTTGGAATTGTCAGAGAATCAAACCATAAGCGAGGATGTTTCAGATTTTTGTAGGAAAGAGATAAAAGAATAACAAGTCCAATAATACTGATGATCGCTATCTTATGAGACTCAAGAAGTCCAAAAATACCAAGTATAAGCGTGTAAAGAGTTGTGATGTAAATCCAGATGAACCCAAAGATAGCGACGTCGAGGTGATTGGCTTTGCTTCGTATGATGCGAAAAAGCTTTATGGAAACGAAAGTGACAAAGACATTTCCAATAAGCATTTCAATAATTCGCAGGAACATTTAACTCTCCAAGAGTAAACATAAAGGCAAATTTATTTTATCGGGTCTGGAACTGGTTTTAGCAAAACACCATCACGTAATAATCTATCCTTTAATTCAGCAACATCAAGTTCAATAGGTTTACTGATAATACAGGATACAAGTTTTAGTATTCTGCATCTTTTCTTCTATTTCTTTTTCAATTCCTCAAGCACCCCCATCACTTCTTGATCGTGCTGACTTGCGTTTACTTTGTCGAATACATAAGCAATTTTTCCATCTGGCTCAATGATGAATGTCTTACGTTGGGCAGATAATCCCATTAAACCTAATACATCATAAGCTTTAGAAATATTCTTTTCATGATCACTAAGCAAGTCAAATGGAAGATTATATTCTTTCTTAAACTTAATCTGAGTCTCGATAGTATCAGTACTTACTCCAAGTATAATAACATCGGATTCTTTCGGTTTAGTTTCTTCATCTGGAAGGACAACGCCAATTTCTTCAATTTTGTTATAACTGTCACGCAGTGCACATGCTTCAGCAATTCAGCCTGGTGTAAAAGCCTTTGGAAAAAAATAAAAGACAACCCATGAACCCTTAAAATCAGATAGTTTTACTGTTTTTCCACTCGTTGACTGTGCCTCAAAATCCGGTGCAAGAGTACCAATTCTTGGATCATCGGATGCTGTCGGCAAAACATTAATAATAAAAAATGAAGTTAGCATTTTAACGCTCCTTGTATCAGACAACATAAGCTATTATATCCTGACAAACCGTCTGTGATAATAACTCACGGTATCTTACCTATCTTGTTTTTGTTTTACCTTTTCTTTTAAGTCGGATTCTTTTTGTGCTAATGAATCTCTCATACTTGGAAGAAACCAAAGACTGCTATCTCTTATATCAATAGGAATATCTTTCATAACCTTAAATGATATTGTATTGCTTAGTGGCGGGTTAACCGGGTAGAATGCAATATTCATATATATTATTCCTATAAGAAGAATGCCTTCTATTACCCCTAATATTGCTCCAATAACTCCACTTGCTATACCTCTAACTAATACTTTCGGAAACATCTTTGTAGAAATATAATAGACGTATCTTGTTATGGCAATTAATATTACAAATATGCTGGCAAAACATACTATCCTTGCGGTAGATGATTTAGTATCCAATGTTACTTGTAAATATATCGCAGGTTTTTCGAATAGGATCATTGCGACAATGAATGCGATATACAAAAATAATAAGCTTAAGAATGATTTAACTCCACCGCGTTTAAAACCAGTAAATCCATATAGGATTAATACTACAACAGCAACTATGTCAAGCCCAATCATTGTTATCAGCATCTTATCTAACATGATTTTCCACCTATTATTTAATTATCCCGGTGGCCAACCGAATAACCTACCACCAAGCATGTGTATATGGATGTGGGGAATTTCTTGCCCACCAAATTTTCCACAATTTACGACTAAGCGAAAACCGTCTTTTGTTAATGATTTATCAACAGCTATTTTTTTTGCGACCAAATATAGATAACCCATAATATCTTGATCTTCATCAGTAATATCGAGAACAGTAGGGATGTGTTTTCTAGGGATAATGATTACATGGATTGGTGCTTCTGGATGTATGTCTTCAAAAGCCATAGCTTTATCATCTTGATAAATTATTTTCGCTGGGATTTGACCGTCTGATATTTTACAAAATAAACAATCTGACATTCATCTACCTCATCTTTATGCTAATTCATATTTCTGGATTTTTCTATGCAATGTTCTTAATCCAATTTTCAGTATTTCAGCCGTTTGAGTTTTATTACCATTAGTGGATTCCAAAGCCTTTTTTATTGCTTCTTTTTCTATCTCGTCTATTGACATTCCTGATTGCATAGTTGGTTGTGATACGGATATTGCGACTCCACGTATGTTTAATGGTAAATCATGTATTTCTAAGTTATCCGATTGAGTCATGACAACCATACTCTCTATACAATTTCTTAGCTCTCTTACGTTTCCGGACCATTCATAATTAATTAGTTTATCTAATGCTTCTATACTTATTTTTTTTACGTTTTTGTCATTCTTTTCACTAAACTCTCTAATAAATGTATTTACAAGAATTGGTATATCTTCTTTTCTTTCTCTTAAAGGTGGAATATCCATAGTTACCACTTTTAGACGATAATATAAATCTTCACGGAATTTACCTGTTTCTACTTCTTTTTTTAAATCTTTGTTAGTTGCTGATATTATTCTAAAGTCAACAGTAATTCTTGATGATCCACCAAGACGCATAAATCGTTGATCATCTACGACTCTTAAAAATTTGGCTTGTGTTTCAACACTCATTTCACTTACTTCATCGAGAAGTAATGTACCTTCGTTTGCAAGTTCAAATGCGCCTTGTCTTTGTTTTATTGCTCCTGTAAATGCTCCTTTTTCGTGACCAAACAATTCACTTTCTAATAGACTACTGCTGATTGCAGCGCAATTTATTGGTATAAAAGGCTTATTTTTTCGAGGACTATTACTGTGTATAGCACGAGCTATTAATTCTTTGCCCGTTCCTGTTTCTCCATATATCAAAACGTTAGCTTTTGTAGGTGCGACTAACCTTAATTGAGCGAATATATCATGCATCGGCTTTGAGTTTCCGATTATATTTGAAAAACCGAATTTTTCATTAATTTGTTGCTGAAGAACCGTATTTTGATTTTGTAGAACCATGTTTTGGTTCTGAAGAGTGACATTCTGTTCTTTTATACCTTGTATTTGTCTTTCGATAGCTTTTTTTGTTTTATCACGTAGTTCTTTTAGGTTCTTGACAGGTTTCTCGATATAATCAGCGGCACCAGCACGCATTGCTTCAACCGCTGTGTCAATAGAACCATGCGCAGTTATTAATATCACTTGTGCATGAATATCCATATCTTTAGCGGCTTTTAGAATATCCATACCATCAATGTCGGGCATTTTTAGGTCTGTTAAAACAACATCAAACCTTTTCTCTTGCATTGCTTTTAGTGCTTCTTTTCCACTTGATTTGCTGGTAACTTCGTATCCTTGTGTGATTAGAGCATCAGACATAGCTTCAAGAGTTGGTTTGTCATCATCAATTATCAAAACATTTTCCATATTTAATGCTTTAGAATGGGTAGTATCACAGTGAAAGTGGTTCCTTTACCTTCTTCGCTTTGTATCCGTATTTCGCCACTATGCATATCTATGATACGTTTAGTTATTGATAGACCTAGACCTGTTCCATTTTCTTTTGTTGAATAAAAAAGGTTGAATAGTTTGCTAATTCTATCTGGTGGGATGCCTTCACCGGTATCAGTAATATCTATTGATATGTGGGAATCTGTTTTGTAGACTCTTGAGCTTAACTCTCCCCCAGATGACATAGATTGGTATGCGTTTAATACTATGTTGAGTAAAGCTTGTTTTATCTGTCCGTTATCCAAATAAATCTCTGGCAAGTCAGGATTTATATCTCTTTTAATTATGATATTTTGTTGTTGTGCTTCAGGTTCAGTAAAATCAAGAAGCTCATTAACAAGGACAGCGACATTTTGTATCTTAAAATTGGGTTGTGGAAGTCTAGCAAATCTCAGAAAATCGTTTAGTATATCTTCTAGTCTGTCAATTTCTTGATTTAACGTTCCCAGTCTTTTACGAGCTTTTATTTTAGAGGATTCGTCTGATTGATCCCATTCTTCTTCAAGTAACTGAAGATTTATCCTCATAGTATTAAGAGGATTCTTGATCTCATGAGCAAGGGCGCCTGCCCAGACGGACATAGCATCCCTTGTCTTGTTACTATCTTCACGCTTTTCTTTATATTTTTTCAGAAACCTCATAGCTAATTAAGTCTTGCTTTCTGCTTTCCTGAATCTCTTTGGTATGAGACTGTAATGCCATGAACGCACTATAGGGCTTGCAATAAACAAAGTAGAGTAAACTCCTGAGATAAACCCAATAATTAATGCCAGTGATAATGTATGTAATGATCCTACTCTGGCAATAACAAATATTGCAATAACTGTCAGTAATGCAGTACCCGTTGTAATAATCGTTCTACCTAACGTTTGGTTTATACTAATATTTAATATATCATCAAACGATTTTCCTTTTAGCAGTTTCATATTCTCTCTTACACGGTCAAATATGACAATTGTGTCATTAATTGAGAATCCGATAATAGTAAGAAAAGCGGCAACGGCTGTCAGGTCAATTGGCTCATTTAATAGAGAGAAGAAACCAAGCGTTACAAAAACGTCGTGAAATAGTGCGACTATTCCTCCAAGACCAAAACGGAATTCAAAACGGATCGCCACGTATATCAAGATCAATAACAATCCAAGCGATAATGATTTTATAGCTCCTGCTATAAGGTCTTTTCCGACGCTTGGACTAACTTTATCAACGCTTATTGATTTTTCGTCAATTGACCACGTTGTATTTTTTATAAGTGATTCCTTCATAACGTCACTGACTTCTTTACCAGCAACCACCTCAGCTTCAGGAGTTGATATGATAACCTCATCTTTGGCTTGCCCATGTTGGACAGATACGTTAGAAATACCTGCTGATTCAACAACAGAACGCACTTCATCCGTAGTTACGACTCTATCAAACTTTGCCAGTATGACGACGCCGCCCTGAAAGTCAACGCCCCATGTTGGTCCTCCTTTTACTATCAGAGAAATAAGTCCTGCCAATATAATAACAGCAGAAAATAGATAAGCATAACGACGGGATCCTATAAAATCAATTTTTGTTTCTTTAATTATCCGCACTTAACTGCCTCCGTAAAAGTAATACCATTTGCTAATTCAAACATGTCATTCTGAGCGATAGCGAAGAATCTATTTGTTATAACCAAAAGAAGATTATTCACTTCGTTCAGAACGACAAACTTTATGAGCAATTCAATTGGAGAATGGTATAATATATAGAACATTAAGATCATACAAAATTGATCCTATTATATACTTAACTTCTCAAGGTGACGTTTGCGATAGTATGTCCAGTTAAAAATCTCTCTAGTAACAAAGATTGCGGTAAACAAGTTTGTAACTAGACCTATAACTAGAGTTACCGCAAATCCCTTTATGGGACCTGTTCCAAACTCGTATAGAATTAACCCGATGATGATTGTGGTTGCATTTGAGTCAAATATTGCCGAGAATGCCTTGTGATACCCGGTATCTATTGCAGAACGCACAGTCTTTCCGCTTCTTAATTCTTCTCTAATTCTTTCAAATATAAGAACGTTGGCGTCAACAGACATACCAATTGTCAGGATCAAGCCTGCGATACCCGGCAAAGTAAGTGTACCACCGAATCCAGCGAGTACGCCAAGAATAATCTGTACCTGAAAGATTAATGCCGCTACTGCTATTGCTCCAGACCATCCGTAGTAGAAAAACATAAACAGAACCACAAAACCAAGACCAAGAGCAAAGGCAAGTTCGCCTCGGTATATAGATTCTGCTCCTAACGTGGGACCGACAGTACGCTCCTCCGCAACCTTCATAGGTGCGGGGAAAGCTCCTGCTCTGAGTATCTTTGCCAGATAACCAGCTTCATCTTCAGTGAATGTACCTGAAATTCTAGCACTTGGCGAAGAAATTTTCTCATTGATTCTAGGTGCTGATTGTATAACGTCATCAAGCAATATCGCTGTTAGTTCATCAACGTGCGCCCCTGTAAATTCAGTAAATTTACGCTGTCCTTCCGAAGTTAGATACATTATAACTTCAGGAGAGCCGAATTCACCTCTTGTAACCTGAGCAGAATTGCTTTTCAGGGCTGATCCCGTCATGAATACCTCAGGCTCAAGCACGTACCAATTTCCATCCACGTCTCGTCTAAGTTCTGCGCCGGATGGTAGTTGACTTGGCAGTGGCTCAGGTGCTCCAGCCTGTCCGTGCCATGGACCGGCAGATGTGGGATTTGTTTTTACGAGCTTGAATTGCAGAACTCCTGGGCTTTTGATCGCCGCCAATGTTTGAGTTGGGTTCTGCTCTTCAGGTATCTCTATGAGTATTCTTGGGCGACCGCTAACTCGTCGTATTGTAGATTCTGCAACGCCAAATTTGTTAATTCTATTCTCCAGTGATTTCATGACCGTATCTATATTATCTTTAGCAAGTTTATCAGCACTTGCGGCGCTTAATTGCAGAGAATAGATAACGGTGTTTTCTTTAGAACGCAAAGAAGCCATTTGCTTTGGTTTGTCGAAGTATTCGAGTTTGCTAAGTGCTTCTTTTGCGGTCTTTATATATTCATCTCTGTCAACACCCTGAAATCTTTCTGGCACTGTGACAGTCACTATCAATGGAGAAGTACCGCCAAAAATTGATTTTTCTATATCGCTAATATCTCTTGCAGAACCCATATTTAGCGTAAGTTCTGGACCTTCTTTTGAAGTATCCTGTATGCTTGCCTCACTAAATCCAAGATTAACTAGCTTTTGCCTTGTAGTTGCCAGATTTTGTGCAGGATCAACGTTAGAACCGTCCTCAACGTAAGGTCTGACAACAAGCGTTGTATCACCGACTTTCTCAATAGCCTTCACAACCGATTTAGCGAAAATTTTATCACGCTTGAGATTGCTAATGATTAAATCCTTTGCCTGACCACTAAGATATACATCAAGAGCCTTACTCATATCCAATTCCAGTACAACGTGCATACCACCCTTCAAATCTAAACCTTGTTTGATAGGGTTATCAGGGAATATTGGTCTGATAGACAATGGTATTTTCCCATAAAGCTGAAGATTGTTTATCAAACTTTCTAACTCTGTACGAGTTTTAATATATTTAAGCCGAAGACGAACCTGATCTCCAATACCATCTTCAAAGCTAAAATCGTTTTTATTATATCCTATTTTGACTAATCTCCTTGAAATTAAGTCTTTCATAGCTTGTGAGGCTTTCATGAAATTCATACCTTTAGGGAGATTATTACTTGGCATTATAAGATTAACGAATTCCCCACCCTTATCACTTTGGACGTCGGGTGGAGGGATCCTTCCCTGCATCCATATATCAAAGTAGCCATACATCCTGCCATATAAACCAGGTATTGATGGCAATAAGTATAAGCCAGTAAATATGAATATTAGTATAATCAGGACAAGTTTCCATTTACTAATCTTAAACATTCAGCTCTCCCTCTTCATTTGCTAAATAAAGCCTTAACTATTGTAGAAACCCAAAAATATAATTAGTCTCAAATTTTTAGTTTTCAGTTTTTTTGTTGAAAAAAAGCACAAATAACAAGTTTTGCAACTAAATAACAAAAAACTAATAACTGAAAACTGAATATCAGATATTATTATAAATGTTGTAAGGATTTTTGTCAACGTAAAATCTGATGTTGATTTAAACTTTAGGAAATAGAACGAGAATAAACGCTGATCAGGCGGATTTACGCGGATCGAAAAAAATAAAAGAAAAATCCGCGAAAATCCGTTTTATCCGCGTCATCCGCGTTCTATTTCCTAAAAATTTAACATTATTTCTCAAAGAACATTATTTCTCAAAGTTACATATTGTCTAAAGCCGATAAAAAGGATTGCAAAAATTAAAGTTTTTTGCTATCCTATACGAAGTGGTAGGTATGCCTAGATTTTGAAGATTAATAAGGTTTAAATTGCAGTAGTGGTGAATTACCCCAAGGGGCTTCTTGCTTCAACGAAGGGCTGATTGGCGACACCAATGAACTCCCCTCTCCACGAGCGTCAATTCGGGCTATCCCAGCCCTACATCGAAAGCGTAAAATCCTAAGGATTCTCCTGCTTTCATTTCGTTACGTTTTAGTTTCTTTAGGTCAGGTTTCCAACAATGAAAGGACATGTCCTTTCATTCAGTAACGAATTTGTATATCGTTACAAAACGTCTACCAAAATACATCCTGACTATTTTTGGAATTGATTTTGCACAGCACCCAATGACGTGCTGAAACCTTATACCAATTGTCAAAGAACAAAATGTAGTCTATGAGACTACATAGCTAACTGTATCACAAGTTTTATATTTAGTCAAGGAATATCTGTGTTTAGAACAATACAGCAATCTTTCATCCCCATAGCTAAAGCTAGGGGTATTCAGATTGAAAGAGAGATAATTTTTTACCCGTTACTTACAATGACGTCGAAGGAGGAGTTACTAAATGGCTAAGAAAAAAATCAATGTAGGCTTGGTTGGTTACAAGTTTATGGGTAAGGCTCACAGCCATGCTTATCATGATGTAGCAATGTTTTTTGATATGGACGCAGAGCTAGTGATGAAGGCTATCTGCGGACGTGATGAAAAAGGCGTAAAGGATGCGGCGAAAAAGTTCGGTTGGAAAAGCTATGAGACCGATTGGGAAAAAATGGTTCAGCGAGATGATATTGATCTTGTGGATATAACCGCTCCCAGTAATGCTCACAAAGAAATAGCGATAGGCGCCGCAAAGGCTGGTAAGCACATTTTTTGTGAAAAACCATTGGCATTAAACGTCGCTGACGCCCGTGAAATAATCGAAGTCGTAGAAAAAGCTGGCGTGAAACACATGATTAACTTCAATTATCGTAAAGTACCAGCAATCGCACTAGCGAAAAAGATGATTGATGAAGGTGTAATCGGTAAGATTTATCATTTCCGTGGCGTCTATCTGCAAGATTGGATCATTAGTCCCGATTTCCCAATTGTGTGGCGATTAGATAAAAAAGTTGCCGGTTCAGGTTCACACGGTGATCTTAATGCTCACATAATTGATATTGCTAGATACCTTGTTGGTGATTTTGATAGTGTAGTTGGTATGGAAGAAACGTTTATTAAGGAACGACCACTTACTGAAGTAGGAACAACAGGCGGACTAGCGGCAAAGGCAACCGGCGGCAGAGGTAAGGTTACTGTTGATGATGCTACACTATTTTTAGCAAGATTCGTAAACGGTGCTGTGGCGACTTTTGAAGCAACTCGGTTCGCCGCTGGAAGAAAGAATCATAACAGATTCGAGATCAACGGCAGTAAAGGTAGTATCGTATTCAATCTCGAAAGAATGAATGAATTGGAATATTACAATGTTGATGATCCTGAAGGCTTGCAAGGATTCAGATTGATTCAGGCAACGGATTCATCACATCCTTATATGTCTGCATGGTGGCCCCCAGCCCACATCATCGGATATGAGCATACCTTTATACATCAGGTATACGATTTGGCACAGGCTATTGCACACGATAAAATGCAATCTCCAAGTTTTGTTGATGGTTTGAAATGTCAAGAAGTACTTGACGCTGTTGTAAAATCCATCAATGAGAAAAGATGGGTAAATATTAGTGAAATGTAACCACGATTGGCAATACAGATTTAACCACAGATGAACACGGATTAACACAGATAAAAAGAATTTATGATTATGATCTTTATTTTTCTATTCTAAATCTGTGTGTATCTGTGTTCATCTGTGGTTTTAATCATCTTTAAAGGAGTAACGAAAATGGCAAGACCAGTTACGCTATTTACAGGACAATGGGCGGACCTTCCGCTTGTTAAACTCGTTGACAAGGTCGTCGAGTTCGGTTATGACGGAGTAGAATTGGCATGTTGGGGTGATCACTTTGACGTTGGCGCCGCATTAAAAGATGCCAGCTATTGCAAAGACAGATGGGAACTATTGAGGAAAAAAGGACTTGGCATCTGGGCTATAAGCAATCACCTTGTTGGACAGGCAGTTTGCGATAATATTGATCAAAGACATGCTTCTATACTTTCCCCGTCTATTTTTGGAGACGGAAATCCAGAAGGCGTCAGGAAACGTGCCGCTGAAGAAATGAAAAATACTGCACGTGCCGCCGCAAAACTCGCTGATGTAGTCGGACATGAGATAGTTGTGTGCGGATTCACTGGCTCAAGCATCTGGCATCTACTTTATTCATTCCCGCCTGTCACGGCAGACATGATTGATGCTGGATACAAGGATTTTGCAGATAGATGGAATCCAATTCTTGACGTTTTTGATGAGGTTGGCGTAAAGTTTGCTCTGGAAGCACATCCGACTGAGATCGCATTTGATGCGTGTTCAGCTATGAGAGCAGTTGAGGCACTTGGTGGACGCAAGGCTTTCGGATTCAATTATGATCCAAGTCATTTTGGTTATCAGGGTGTTGATTACGTTGAGTTTATCCGTATGTTCGGTGATCGCATATATCACGTTCACATGAAGGACGTTGGCTGGTCATCAGTTCCAAAGCTAGCAGGAGTCTTTGGTGGTCATACGAATTTTGGCGATGTAAATCGCTACTGGGATTTCCGCTCTTTAGGTCGTGGAAACATTGACTTCGAGGAGATCATCCGTATGCTTAACAGAGTCAATTATCAAGGTCCGTTGAGTGTTGAATGGGAAGATTCAGGCATGGATCGTGAACACGGCGCAGTAGAAGCCTGCGATTTCGTGAAAGCGATTGATTTTGCGCCATCCGCAACAGCATTTGACGCCGCCTTCGAGAAAAAATAGTACCTAATCGTAGCCTTAAAAGATGTCATTCTGAGCGACAGCGAAGAATCTATTTGTTATGATCAAAAGAAGATTCTTCACTTCGTTCAGAATGACAAAGGTTATGTAGCATTTCAATTGGAAAATGGTATTAGCTACATTTTTAAAACTTTAAAATTTTAAAAGGAGTAACGTAATGATGATTAAACAGAGAAATTTTTTTCCCCCCCCCCCCCTGTTAAAAGCCTTCTAATTCTAATTATGCTATTGATAGCAAGTGCTGTCTCGGCACATGATGGACTAAAGAACGGCATTGCAAAAGTCAATGGTGTTGACATTTATTATGAAACAGAAGGCAGTGGCATGCCAATCTTGCTTATGCACGGTGGGTTAGGTGCAGATCATTGGGGATTTCACATTGGAGCGCTACCGCCATTAGCAGATTCCTATAAACTAATCTACTATGATCATCGGGGCAATGGTCTCTCTAGTGGAGATCCTAATACAGTTACCTTTGAGAATCTCTCTAAAGATGCGGAATCGCTCAGGCAGTTTTTGGGACTTGGAAAGGTAGTAGTTTACGGGCATTCCTATGGTGGTTTAATTGCTCAACGCTACATATTGGACTATCCTGATAGTGTTGCCGCACTGATTTTGGTTGCTACTGCTCCTCGTTGGGGTAATGCTTTTACTGGAAATCTTCCCCCAAATTTAGAAAATCGATCTTGTTTATCCAAAAATTATTACTTTTCAGAAGAAGCTTGTTTATGGAGTCAAAAAAATGATAAGACGATAGCCAAATTTGGAACACCTTACGCCTGTGATAACGAATTAAATTCTATGAATTATATCCCACGTTTGAATGAAATAAAGGTTCCGACATTGATACTTGATGGAAAATATGATTTTGTTTTTCCGTTAAAAGACCAAGAAGCAATGAGGGATAATATTAAGAATTCGCAACTTGTAATATTCGAATATAGTGGACATTCCATACTTGACGAAGAACCAGAGCTTGTCCAACAAACAATTCGTGATTTTTTGGGTGTTACCAGCGTTTCTCCACATAACAGTACAACGTCAACGTGGGGAAAAATAAAGTCCACCAACTAAAATCCAAATTCGTAGCCCAGCCTTCCAGGCTGGTAAGTTATTAGACATTACTGGAAATAACTCGATGACTTGACCTAATCCTAGATAGCAAGCGGGATAAGCCGTTTTTCATAATGAAATGTTGTAATCCTTTGCTAATTCTGGCTTTTGGTTACACTTTATGCTTATTTTCAATAATGTCTATAAAAAACCAGCCTGGAAAGCTGGGCTACGACACGACGACACAATTATAATAATATGATGATGATGTATGAAGATCAAAAAGATAAGCATGTTAATGGCATCCTAAATATGGTGTTCTTTACGACATTATCACAGATAGTCCACCGATAACAGAAAATGAGAAAGAGCAAAAAGAACAGAAGCAACCAGAAGAAGTCCAGCTATACCTACCGTTGCACGCATCGTGGTAGAGAAGAGGATATTCCCAAAGGCGTAGTGAATTTCTTCGATGCAATAGACCCTGGAGACCCAAGTGTCCCACCTCGTTTCCGATGTGAGACCTGCAATGGTGTCATGTTACCCATTTAAAGTTGCGACTGAAAGGAGCTTTGTTCTTGTATAGGAAATTATATTTTTTCGTGATTCATAAACTGTTGATACGATTCGTTTTTTGTAGGATGGGGCAATGCCCATCTTACTTTGTTCTTCCGTTGCACGGCGGAACGTGATTTGTTTTATTGTATAGCTGTAGTTAGTCAATACAATAAACGAGGAAATACCCATTTAGATCACACTACACACTGTGATAAATTGAGCGAGATTAGTTTAGTTAAAGGGGGAAAAAGACTTGATTCCTTAGTATCCACGGATTTGTGGGTAAAGATAAGCTTTGGCAAAGGGGGCAATGGGGATTTGAGATGTATACAAGGAGAATGACATTATTATGAATTTAGCTCTTACACATACAGGAAGCATAACTTTTAGATGGATTGGTGAACTCACTGTTCCATATAAGCTTGCTCTGGCATTTAGTTTTGCTTGCTTGACTGGTATAATGGCACAGATAAGGATACCACTGCCTTTCACCCCTGTTCCACTTACCGGACAAGTATTTGCAGTATTGTTCAGTGCAGTATTTCTTGGTGGACTATATGGTGGATTAAGCCAGATACTTTACTTAGTATTTGGTGCAATCGGTGTTCCATGGTTTAGCGGTGGGATCGGTGGAATGGCATACATCGCAGGCATAACAGGCGGATACCTGATCGGATTTATTCCTGCTGTATTACTCGTGGGTTGGTTTACTAAAAGATTTATATCCATGAGGAAATTTCATTTTCAACTCTTGCTTATGATGGTTGGAATCGTAACGATCTATATATTTGGGGCAACTCAGATTGCAGTTGTGATGCACACAGGATTCATTGACTCGATGGAGTTGGCTGTTCTTCCGTTTATAGCTGTAGATTTGATGAAGGCGGCAATCGTGGCTTGTATATCTGCCAGCATACTTCCGAAAGAATAAAAGATTTGATAGTGCCAGCATTTTTGAGGAGGAAAAGAAATTGAAAGACCCGGGATCTGTCTTTGCTGACGCCATAGTTGTCTGGAATATGGATGATCTGAATGAATCCTCTGGTATAAAGTGTCCATTGAAAGCTATTGGCAATGTTACAGTTGGTGTAGAACTTCCAGATACCGAACGTGAAAATTCAATTCGTAGAGGTGGTGATGGAAAGGTTGCTCATTTCAATGGTGGTTATCTCATCGCTGGTCAGGATTCTGATAAAACAATAGACTTTACAGGAAAAAAAGAAATGACTTTGTGTATTCGTCTATATGATCCTAAAGGTAATTGGAATACACCCATATTTTCACGATACGATACTGAGGAAAATATATCTGAAATTCTGCATTGCACACAGGTCAACAGAGATTTCATAAGCTATGATACAGCAAAACGTGCCAAAGAAGGAAAAGCAATTGAATTTGTGTTGCAAACAGAACCTTTGAAAGACCGTGTTAAGCCAGAATTTCTGGAAAGCGATTGGTATAAACATCTTAACAATATTGGTGGTCAAGATTTCGTTGACGGAGTGATGCGCATTGGAGTTCCGATGGAAATAATCGGCTTACGAGAATGGTACGATATTGTAATCCGTTTTAATAACGCTAACCTTGAACTATTTGTTGATGGCGTGCTTGTAGATGAGGAATGGCCTCATGGCGCATTATATCGTTTCCATTCTCCATTTATAATCGGTGCATACTTTGAGAATGGCAAGTCAAATTCGGGTCTTTATGGAATGATCGATCACGTGGCTTTATGGGACAGAGCATTGACTAATGATGAGATTGTATCTATAAGTGGCGGTGAAGATGAAGTTGATAGACGAGAGATCGAGATTTTCGGTGAAGAGAATAAGCAATTTCAGTATTGGGAACCTCGTGGATACAACACTTTCGTCGGTGACTGTATGCCATTCTATCATGATGGAGTATTTCGTCTTTATTATCTTTTCGATAGACGGCATCACACAAGCAAGTGGGGTATGGGTGCGCACCAATTTGCTCATATTAGCTCAGAAGACCTTGTGCATTGGAATTATCATCCATTATCCTTGCCCATCACTGAACAATGGGAATGCTCATTAGGAACTGGTTGCATTGTTTACCATGAAGGATCATATCATGAATACTATATCCATCATGGAAAGCGGGGATACTTTGCCGATGCGCCTAACATGCGAGAAACAATCCTTTCTGCAATCGGAACAGATGGAATTAATTTTACAAAAAATCCTGATCCAGTTGTACCGATAGATTATCGTGAATTTGGTGACGTCAATCCTGATGTATTTCCTGACCCATCAGGCAAAAGGTTCTATATGTCAATATCAGGTTGGAAAGTATTTACGTCAACTGACTTTAATGAATGGGAAGAAACAAAGGAACTTTCAAGCCCTCAAGATATACCTAGATGGATATGTTGTAGCTACTTTGAGTGGAATGGATGGTATTATTTTGCTGGGTGTGGAATGTATCGCATGTCAAAGGAACCATTAGGTCCGGGTTGGTCTTGGATAGAGCCAAGCAATCCAGCGACACAAGAAGGACTGGGGGTTCCCAAGATAGCCGCTTTCACAGGGAACCGCTACCTCATGGTAGGTTTTTTGGGTAAGGGATACGGTGGTGAAGCTGTGTTTCGTGAATTGGTACAGCATGAGGATGGAACACTAGGCACTAAGTTTCCACTAGAAATGATTCCCGTATGTGGTGACTCGCTTAATCTGCCTTTCTTAACAAAAAATGAAAGAGTATCAACTAATGGCAAAGCGATAAATAATGGCAAAGCGATAAATAATGGCAAAGCGATAAACATAAACGCACCTGATGGCTTTGTATTTGGGATGTTTGAGCAAGTTCCAGCTAATGTGAGAATCACTCTTAAAGTGAAACCCAAGCCTAATGCTCAGAATTTCGGACTTTGCTTTCGTGGTTATGGAGATTATGAAAATGGTTCCGAGCTAAGATTTGAGCCAGCAAGACAGCGTGTGCAATATGGTTATCCTGAGAACAAAGGCATGGCGCCAGAATCCAATAGATGCATAGATGGTGTTACTGGTCTGGATATTGAATTCTCTTTAGATATAATCGTGAAAAATGATTTTGTTGATGCATGTATAGGCGATTGCCACACTATCATTACACGTTATTCTGATAAACTTGATGGTGAGCGACTTTTCTTTTTCGTTAGTAATGGTGAAGTAACGTTTGAGGACATTCAGATTCGACCATTATGTTAATATGTTAATCTGATTGATTATTATAAGACTTTTCAGGTTGATAATCTCGGGCAGAGAAATAATCCGGGTTACCATCAAGCGGTAGCTCTTTGCCCAGATATTCGGCGATCTGAGATAACATAGAAGTGGAGCTTAACACATATTCATTGCCTTCATCATCTGTTATAATTGCAGGTGGACGCAGGATTTTCCCAAAATTATTGATTATATCTGAGTTTAATTTATCAAAACGATCTTCTAATGAAGGGTCTTCGCTTTTTTCTCCTGTCCACGTATTAACTAGCAATGATTCCAATTGTATGTATTCAGGTAGTATAAAGGCTAATTTGGCATATAAAATGGCTTTCTTCTGAATATCAGGTGTTAGTGTTTTAGTCTCTCTAACCGACATTTCTGGTTGATTTAACATAGATTGAATTTCATCTCTCATCTGTTCTTCTGGTTTTTGTGAATTTAACCATGCGAGAGCTTTATTTATCTGTATCTTTTCCTGCAATTCTTTCTTTTGTACGGCTGTCAAATTACCAGAATAAACATTTTTCTTGTTGATTGATTTATTTTGAATTTCATGAGATGATGTATATATTGCTTGACTTGTTAATGAATTAGGTGCTTTATGCGTAGCCTGCCATACTAGAACACCTGTTCCACCCAATGCTAAAGATGACGTAATTGCGATGACAGCAAGTTTAATATTTACGGTAAATATCAAAGTATTAACTCCCTTTTGATAGTGATCGGTATGCTATTAAATCGTTTTATTTATCACTCACCACTACTTTAGACGAAAATTTAAGACAAAAGTTGGTCATTTTTTTATGGTTAGCGATGAAGATGACCGCTTCGTTTTTCTCCACGAAGATTACATTCGAGCCACACCTGCGTATATGGTTCTTCAATGATCTCTAAGATTGCATGTTCATCGCCTTTATGTGTGCAGACGATGTCTCCGGGTTCGACTATGAATTCTTTTCCATCCGTCATGACCTTTGCTTTACCGTTAATTACGAACCAGAATTCTTCAGCGTCGTGATAATGTAGTTCCACAGGCGATGATGACTTATCACGGGTTGAGCATCCCATAGCATTAATGCCTCCAGTGACTTTTGCCCATTCAGGTACGTGGTCTGTACCAAAATCTTTTTGTTTTATTATAGGCATGTTTACCTCCTTCACTTTTTTCCATACTCAAGTCGGAAGAAACTAACAGACTTTATAGCCATTCGGACATTTGTTTACAACATATATCCCCACAGCCACTAATAATGCGCCTGCTAACAGATAAATTGTTATAGCCTCATGTAATATAATCGCACTCAAACCTATACCAAAAAGAGGAGTCGCAAAAAGAAATGCTGATATTTTACTGGCATTATAGCGATTTAACAACGTTGTCCATATTATAAACGCAACACCTGCAACAAGTCCACCTTGATACAAAAGAACGAGAATCAATTCTAAATTTACTGCATATCGAGCAGACCTTTCAAATATCAGGCTAAGACCAAAAAATGGCGCCAATCCAAAAACCATCTGCCATAGGAGTATCTTGTATACACCCATTCTCTGCATCAGTTTTTTTGTGTATATCGTCAGGATACTAAACAGAAACCCGCTTGAAAGCATAACCACATCACCTAATAAGTGTGGTTCACTTGTCTCTATTTTATCCCTAAATACAATGTATATACCAAGTGATGCAACAATAAATCCAATCACCTTTCTTATACTCAATCTGTCATTCGGAATAAAGAAATGCGCAAGTATTGCGATGAAAAAGGGATTTACGTTTATGAAAACGGAAGAACGTCCTGCTGTTGTATATTTCGTTCCAAGATTAAAAGTGCATATCTGCGCAGCAAATAATAAAGATAGAATTATTAAACTGAAAACATCCTGTCGTTGTATTTTAACGTCAATATTTTTAAATTTACTCCAAATCCAGATAATTAATGCGCCAAATGCGAATCTAAATCCAGCAAGCACAAACGGTGGCATATATCTCAAAGCCACCTTCATAGCTACCGCATTACCTCCCCATAGGCAAGCAACGATAAGCACCAGCGATAGCACTTTTGGAGTTATATTATTGGAACTTTGATTCATGGGTACAAATTATATAGCAAACTACATAATTTGTCCAGATAATACTTTTGTCAGAATGCGATCCAAGTAATTAGCCAAACGTGGCAACTGGTTCTGGAAGTTCTCGCTTTATTCTATCCAAACAGTACCCAAATCCGTATCCCTCAATCGTGGAGAGGTCAACAATTCCGTTCCTTCTTTTATACACACCGGGATGAACCTTTTCCTCCTGTAGTGACGCTTCTGGATAGAATTGCATACTGTTTGTCTCAACTCCCATTATAGTACCAGCGTATGTTGCTAATAATACGTGAGGTATTTGTGCAAGCATGGGATTTGTTAAATCCTGAACCATTAGCGTCATGCCGTGAGCTTTTGCCCAACATAGACTTAATAACGCCCCAGTCTGTGTTTTACAGGTTTTTAGGGCAACTCCCGTCCATCCTAGCTCTCGACCAAGCTTTATTAAATGCCAGTCATGCGCGCTTTCGTCCATAAATAATGGTTTCCGTGCAGAAACGCTGTGAACGTCAATCTTATTCTGCTCAAGCTCATAAGGGAAGGGTTGCTCTACGTAAAGAATCATGCCGTATATACGGGGATATTCAACTATAAGTCTATCCAGAATTTCATTGACGTAAGCGGGGTCTGTTACTGTGCAATTAAAATCACTCGTTAGCCAGTAAACGTCATTCTCCAATGCGATCTTGCCAACTTTTACAAGACGGTCGTAGTCCCAATCTGACTCATCACCACGTAGCTTTACCTTCAGGCACTTTAGCCCGTCCCGACGTATCCAATCAGTTAATAAAACAGGATAACCGTCATTTGGCTCGGTTCCTGTGAGTTCTTCCTTGCCTATTAAATCTTTTCCACCTACAAGATGCCATGCGGGCATTTTATTCGCTCTTGGGGTAACGAGAAAATCAGCAGGATATTTGCCATTAAACGAAAAGCCTGTTTTCTCCGCTGGTGTTATGAAATGAGACAGATCAGTGTTCATAAAGTCAGCGTTGTAAGTCTCGTATATAGGTACATGATTCAATTGACCATAAGCATCATGCAAAGCAATATCAAAAGCCGAAGCACAAACGAGTGCGGCAAGCCATGGCATAGGTTCAGATGCCATTTTTCTATTATTCATATAATTCAGAAGATCAGGCAATCGTTTGGTTAAAAATTCATGTCCTACTTCAATGGGATGACCATATTCTGCAAAATCTGACCATGCCTTTGCAATCTCGATGCAAAATGATTTCAAAGCTTCATGCCGTTCCGCATAAGTTATTGTAGCAGGCCAGACCCATTGTACACTCAATGGTGTTTCACCCCAACCTTCTGCAAAACGTCCATCCCGGCTTTCGACTCTCATACGAACACGAGCGCAGGTCACAGACGTCAGCGTTTCAGGTCCGAATTTTAAAGGCACTCTTGTCTCAACGGGTAAAAAATAAAGTGATGTATCTTTTGGATGTATATCTGTACTTTTTGCCATGTTATAACTCCTTAGATTAGTCATGAGATTTTTGCTAACAAAATTTGTATCACATTTCTATATCCATTTATCTCTCTGTCGTCATCTTTCTTTAGAGCCATTGCTTGATGTGCCAGCTTGAAATTAAACAGTATATTCATAATATACCAGCTTATCTTGCCCTCGTAAAGTTTAAACTATATCTGCCAAGCATAAACTTCTCGTCCGCGGAAATCTAAACATTAAGTCACAAAGGCACAAAGAATAAGCAGTTTTAATAAAATACTTTCAGGAAATGTTTTTGACAATCGGGGTCTGGGGTGGGGGTGGGTGGTGGTGGCTAATTTGCCTAAAAAGGTTGTTTCTCTCTTGAGGCTTAACCTCAACTCTTTTCTGAAAATTCTATAGTTATCCTCTTGGGATTGACCAAATAGCCCTGTTTTCTTAGGTATTCAGTCATCTTTGGATATCCGTAAAAAGTAGTCTTGAGATACTGCTCATCTATCAAACGCATCAGAATCAGATTCAGTGGCGTCTCTTTTGCTGGTATCTTTGTTTTTCTGAACCAATCCACTTTAAGGTCTGACATCAAACTTGCAGCAGAACCTTTGGATAAAGCGATACATTTTGAATCAAAAACTATAAGCTATTATACCGCATTTGTAATAACCTTCCAAGTCGTGTAAGGTAATGGTATAAGATATTATACCTCAAAATCCACCTTAACTTGTGGTCTAAGTTTCGGGGGTAAGTATAAAAAGTAGTACTCCGTTGGTTCCCTACTGACGATTTCCGTATATATCAAGAGCAGTTAGTATTAATTTTTATGCGATTTGTAAGTCTTGATCTAAAAACATATTTCATGTATAATATTGATAATATGTAAAAGGTAGCAAATTATAAACGTGATCTAACCCACGAAATTGTCTTAAAAACAATACGAATTTTTAATGAGAGGGTGTAATCTTGACGTATTCAAAGTTATCGGTAGTTATGCCAGTTTACAACGAGATCGACACTATTAACGAGATTCTCCAACGGGTACAAGACGTTGAAATTGGTCTGGAAAAAGAAATAATAATGGTGGACGATTGCTCAACTGATGGGACCCGTGAAATTCTCAAAGAGATAAGCAATAAAGGCTTCCCGGGCACTAAAGTTGTATTTCACGATAAAAATGGTGGAAAAGGGATGGCTTTGCGCACTGGATTTCAGAATGTAACAGGAGATATAACCATAATTCAAGATGCAGATCTTGAATATGATCCGGGTGATTATCCGAAACTTATAAAACCTATAATCGAGGGAAAGGCTGACGTAGTTTATGGGTCTCGTTTTTTTGGGCGCAAGCGACCCGCAGGAATGGCGTTTAGCAATTACTGGGCAAACAAAATTCTGACTATTATGTCTAACTTGCTGACGGGGTTTCACATTACTGATATGGAAACCTGCTATAAAGTAATGAAGTCATCCATTCTTAATGATATGAAATTTGAGTCTGAAAGATTTGGTATAGAACCTGAAATTACAGCAAAACTGGCAAAAAGAAAAGTAAAGCTTATTGAGGTTCCTATATCATTCTTTGGGCGCGCGCATGGAGAAGGGAAAAAAATAAACTGGAAAGATGGTATCTCCGCTATCTATCAAATTTTTAGGTTCAGATTCCAGAAATAATAAACTTTAGTGAAAACGGGTCTATTGGTCTATAAGTCAATAAGTCTATTGTATATAAACCCATTGACCTTTCTTTACTGTAATCGTTAAAAAATACATAAATGTTCTAAAAACAACCCCCTAACCTCCTTTTTTAAGTGGGAATAAATCGAGTCGTATCAACATTCCCCATTAGCAAAGCTGACAAGGGTAGGTTTTTAAATGATGAACCGCATAGAACCAAGTATCATGCGGATTTGTAGTGGCATATTGCAATATGCCCTACGATTGCACAAGCCCTTATAAATACTGGGTTTCCGAATCTTATTCATAAAAAACCTACCCTTATCAGATTAGCAAAGGGGGTTGTGAAAAACGTCGAAATATTATGTATAAAAAAACTCTTATTTCTATATTGATTGCTTTTTTCGTTATTACGGATCTGGCTTACGCAAGATCATGGCATTTCACGGAATGGATAACTGATATTACCATTGATAGCGATTCTACGTTTTTGGTTCGTGAAAACCAGACTGTTGATTTTACTGGAACGTCAGGCTTCCTTAGAAGAAATATCGATCTGCAAAACATAAAAAAAATATCCGACGTTAAAATATATGATGAAAAATATAAAGAGCTAAAAGAAGATGAGGTAGATATACAATATGATACAGACAAAATCAGGATCAAGATTTTGAAACAAATTAGTAACGAAAAGAAAACATGGATTTTTGAATATAGGGTTCACGGCGGAATCAGTTTTCTCAAAGATTGTAGCGAACTTAGATGGGATGTAGTATCTCGTGAACGACAGGTTTCTATTGATAAAATTGAGGCTTATGTAAATTTACCAATCGATGTTCCTAAGAATAAAATAAAACAAAAAATAATCATTGAAGAAGACAAAAAAAGCAAATCTGAAAATTTCAATGTATTAAGTACCACTACTATGAAGTTCTGGGGAGAAAACATCGGGGCATATAAGAATTTCACCATTGTAGTTGACTTGCCAAAAGGAACATTTATAGAAGGACAAAAGAAAAAATATTTATGGTTCCTGATCCCATTATTTACTTTTGTGAACCTTTTCTGGAAGTGGTGGATAAATAGTCGTGACCCAATCATTAAAAAGCGTATAATACCGCATGATCAACCCCCTGAGAGTATATCACCTGCTGGATTATATGCTCTGGCTTATGGAAAACCATCTCCGAATGGAGTCATTGCAACTCTAGTTGATCTGGCAAATCGTGGTTATCTGAGAGTCATTGAACGAGACAAAAAAGGCACAGCATTACCCAATAAAACTTACGTATTTCAAAAACAAGAAGATTACGACGATAATTTGGGTCTTAAAGAACATGAACGTCTTATTTTAAGGCATTTATTTGCGACAGAGGTAAATGTATCCGTTGAACAATTAAGAGATACTATCCGAAGCAATGTTTCGAGGATTAACAGAGTCATCTGGAATGAATTAATCAGGGGCGGATACATAACAAAAAATCCAAAAGATGCAAAAAAAAGATATGCTATCAGAGGTGCATCTGTTTTTGCTATCGGTTTAGTTTTGATGGCTGTTTCGTCTATTGCAGGTGCTTCTTTTATTTTAACTGGTTTTATAGTCGCAGGATTTGGATTCCATATACCCTTTGAGACTTTTAAGGGAAGAGACGCCCGATGGCATGCACTGGGTTTCAGGAAATATATGATTGATGATTGTAAACTCAGTTCAAAGGCTTATCTGGAACCAGATACTTTTGTAAATTATCTATCTTATGCCATCATTTTTGGTTTGGAAAGAGAATGGGGTAATTGCTACGTTAATGTAAAAAGATTTTCTCCAGAATGGTTTGTTCCAGCAAGTAATTGGACAACCATATCAATTCTGAATTTCATCTCCGATTTCGGCAAGGATACCCCCGCATCATAAAGGTTAAGAAATTAATCGGGTAAAAAAATAAATCGCATCAAATCCCCCTAACCCCAATGTCACTGACATAAGAAAAAAAGCTTTCAAAATCCTCCTGACTGTATTTTAGAAGCTTGTAGCCCAGACCAACAAGCACGGTTAAAGACTCGATAGTAGTTAATGAAATGTCAGCGGATGAGGAGTTTATGCTTGGGCTATACGAGTTTTTCAGTTAGCTGATGAATAGTCATAATTCATTAAAAACCACTGAGACACGGAGAACACGGAGAGAAAATAAGAAAAAAATTCCTCTCCGTGCTCTCTGTGTTCTCCGTGGTGAAAAAAAATCAAGGAACTAAATGTTATATGAAAATAACCACGGAGACACGGATGAGGGCGGAAGGATGATGGATGAAAAAGAAGAAACGAGTATTATAGTATTTGATCAGTTTCAAACTGAATTTGATCAAATTCATCCTTCATCACTCATCCTTCATCCTTTTCTCCGTGTCTTCGTGTTTAACTTCCTTTTATTTCGATAACTGAAAAACTCGTATGGGCTATCAAGTTTTTTGTTGCAACTAACAGTGATTTTCTGTTAAAATGAAATCATTGAGCAGTTTTTTTGTTCCAGTTGAAAAACAATAGGAAGAAAAACTAAAAACTAAAAACTAAAAACTAAAAACTAAAAACTAAAAACTAAAAACTAAAAACTAAAAACTAAAAACTAAAAACTAAAAACAGAAAACTAATTTAGAGGTAACGGATGTTACAAAATAAGGACAATGCTGGCTTTAACCATAGCGATCTGAGATTCATCCATCAATCCATCAGATACATAACCGAGTTTGACCTGTCTAAAATCCCGATAATAGAGACAGATTTTTTGATAATAGGCGGAGGTGCGGCTGGTTTTAGAGCAGGAATAGAGGCAGGAAATCACGGAAATACGATCCTCATAACAAAAGACAAACTAGGTGAAAGCAATACCCTTTACGCTCAGGGTGGTATAGCGGTTGCCAAAAATGCTGGCGATCAGGTGATGTTTCACGTCGAAGACACACTCAATGCAGGGGATGGCTTATGTGACGAAGAAGCAGTAAAAGTTATGGTCGAAGAAGGAATTGATCGTGTTGATGAGCTTGTAGAATGGGGAGCGGATTTTGATAAAGATAAAACAAACAACAAGCTGGCATTCACCAGAGAAGCGGCACACGGTATGAGACGCATTATTCACGCCAAAGGCGACGCCACCGGAGCAGAGACAGAGAAAGTCCTGATCCGAAAAGCTTCAGAATCCGGTAATGTTAAATTCTTAGATCGAAAATTTGTCGTTGACCTGATAACTATTGATGATAGATGCTTTGGCGTGCTTTTGTGGGATGAGGAAAAGGCTTCTTTATCAGCGATTATTGCAAAATCCACGATCCTTGCCGCTGGTGGGCTTTGTCAGGTTTATCTTCACACATCAAACCCCGAAGTCGCTACGGGTGACGGATACGCAGTTGCATACAGAGCAGGATGTGAGATGACCGACATGGAATTCGTTCAGTTCCATCCGACAACGCTGTACCTTCAAGGTGCGCCAAGATTCCTGATCTCCGAAGCCGTCAGAGGTGAGGGGGCAATACTTGTGAACGCTAATGGCGAAAGGTTCATGTCAGCTTATCATGAAATGGGAGAACTTGCGCCAAGAGACATTGTTAGCAGAGCAATTGTTGCTGAAACACTAAAGACAAATACCGAGTGCGTATATCTGGATTTAAGGCGTCTGGATGCGAAATTTATAAGGAATAGGTTCCCTACAATAAGCGAAAAGTGTAAAAATTATGGAATAGATATATCAAGAGATTTAATACCCGTTCAGGCTAGCGCACACTTTATGATGGGCGGAGTAAAAACTAATCTTAATGCAGAAACTAACATAAAAGGGCTTTACGCATGTGGTGAAGTCGCATGTACAGGCGTTCATGGCGCAAACAGGCTTGCAAGCAACTCATTACTCGAAAGCCTTGTCTTCGGTGTAAGGGCAACGTTATCTGCTCTGGAAAACCTTAACATTAAAGTGCCAGAATCCGTATTCAAGATAAAACATCAGAGAAAAAGCGATATTTCAGAAAATATGGATCATTTGACGATTAGAGAATCCATACAAGAAACTATGTGGGAAAACGTTGGCATAGTCAGGAACGAAGATCAATTGAAAGAAGCCATCGCCTTCTTTGATCAATATACTGATCTGAACCCAACCACAAGAATCAGTTTTGAAGTTCAGAATATGCTGGACATATCCCGATTAATAGCAGACGGAGCCTTGATAAGACAGGAAAGTCGAGGAGCGCACTATCGCTCAGACTATCCTACATTGGATGATGAAAACTGGCATCGGCACGTAACTTTTGTAAGGAAAATTGAATCAGGAATTTAGCCACGAAATGACACGAATTCACACGGAAAAAGGAAAAGATAAAAAATGATAGCAGTCATAGACTACGGGATGGGAAACCTGCGAAGCGTTCAGGCAGGACTTAAATCCGCAGGGCAAAAATCCTACATAACAGATGATCCTAAAGAGGTTATAAATGCTGACGGTGTAGTGCTTCCGGGCGTAGGCGCCTTTGGAGATGCAATAAAAAGACTGAACGAAACAGGTCTGGGAGATGCTTTTTGTGAAGCTGTAGGCTCTGGTAAGCCATGTATAGGTATCTGTCTCGGTTTGCAATTATTATTCTCAGAAAGCGAAGAGGGTGGGCTATTTCATGGATTGGACATAGTAAAAGGTAAAGTTATCAGATTCACCAACAAACTGAAAGTTCCTCACATGGGCTGGAATCAGATAAACATCAAAAAATCTGATGCGCCGATATTTCAGGATATACCTAACAACTCTTATGTTTATTTCGTCCATTCATATTACGTTGTTCCAGATGATAATACAGTCATCGGCGCTACGACAGATTACGGCGTTGATTTTACGTCAGTGATAGCAAAAGATAACCTTTTCGGTATGCAATTTCATCCAGAAAAAAGCCAGAACCTTGGATTACATATATTGCAAAACTTCGGATCGCTTGTCAAAAGCTGAAACAAAATTCCCTCTCCCACTGGGCTTATCTTTACCCACAAGTCTATAAACCCTTGTAGATAGAGGATTTATAACCCCCTTTTAGCTAAAAGGGGGAAGGGGGAATTTGATTAATTAAACAAACTATAAATATTAATAAATCTATTCAAAGGTATTTCGGCATATTACCAATAACTCTATTGATATTTTTGAGTATCTATTGAACCAAATGACCCAAAACTTTAATCAAATCTCCCTTTATCCCTCTTTAGCTAAAGAGGGAAAAGACTTTGTTCCTACAATATCTATCATTTGTGGGTAAAGATTAGCCCACTGGGAGAGGGCTAGGGTGAGGGAAAAATGCTTATAATTCCTGCTATTGATCTTCGCAACGGTAAATGCGTCAGGCTTATTCAAGGGAAAGCTGATGCTGAAACAATCTTCTCCGATGACCCTGTCGCTATGGCTATAAAATGGGAAAGCAAAGGCGCAAAATTTCTGCATGTTGTTGATTTAGACGGCGCATTCACAGGCAAACCAAAGAATCTTGACGTAATAAAAAAAATAGCTGATACTATAAAAATCCCGATTGAGACAGGTGGAGGCATACGAGATCAAAAGGCTGTCGAAAACGTTTTTCAGGCAGGCGTATATAGAGCCATACTTGGCACGTCAGCCCTTAAAAATCCAGATTTTGCAAAAGAGATGTGCGATTTATACGGAGAAAAAATCGCAGTTGGGATAGACGCAAGAGACGGCAAAGTGGCAATAAAAGGCTGGACTGAAGTAGAACAGAAAACCGCAGTTCAATTCGCTATCGAGATGATGGAAGCGGGAGTTAGGACAATAATCTACACAGACATCTCAAGAGATGGCATGTTGACGGGTCCCAACATTGAGGCAACAAAAAACCTTGCGATAGCTGTTTCGGGCATGAGCATAATAGCATCAGGAGGTATGTCATCTTTGGAAGATATAAGAAATCTCAAAGATATAGAGCCTTACGGCATCACAGGCGTAATTATTGGCAAGGCTCTATACACAGGTGATATACAGCTTGAGGAGGCTATTGCCTCTAAAATCTGATCTGAATAACCGTAAAAATGGTAGAATCATTATCAGGATGCACATATAGAAATCTGTCTAAGATCAATTACTAGACTGCGCCACTAAAGATGCAATGACTTTTTTGCTCTTGTTCGACCTAAATATTACTTTTAGCACCTCAATTAGATCATCTTCTGTTTCAGCAGTGAATACCCATCCGTCACTTGATTGCGCTGAATTAATTCCTGCTGTATTCAATTTGCCAACGACATCATCACCAATGCTTTTTTCTGTCTCTATATTTACAGGATATAATTCAACACCATGTCTTATTTCAAGAAGCTGATACTTGTAGTTTCCCAAAGCAGGCGCTATAATTAGAAAATCATAGACAAAACCTTTTGAGAATTCTTCATTATAATGCTTGACTTCTGCTTGTAATATGCCTTTGGTTGTCTGTCCTAGCATTGTTGCTTGTTGACGAAGAATGGTAACGGGTGGAATTGTTTTTGGCACATCAATTATTCCTGACCAAAGGTTTTCCATTTTATAAACCTCCTTATTATGCTCTTAAATTTAATCTGAACAATAATGGTAGATGATCTGAGGGTGATTTATCATTTAATATTCCGTTTGAGGAAAGCAAAGATGTATTATTTGCTGAAGCTATAATTTGTAAATCTTGATTGTCAAATCTATCCAATAAATCGGGACGAATTAGAACTTGGTCAAACATATACCAATAATAAATTTATTAGTTTATTCAGATAACATTTTTTGAATTTGCTTATCTGTCAATCCAAGTTTTTTAAGTTTATTAATCAGTTGTTGATCTTGATCAACAACTGCATTGATCTTTTGTTCTTGGTTTTTTTCAGTTGGATTACTCAAGTATGGGTTTTTGATTAGCGTTACCAGCGCGATAAACGCTAACAACATTGCACGGTATATATTTTTTCAGATATGCACTCACAATACTAAAATAGTTTTTTAGCGTATCATTTGATACCTTAATGCAACAAAACTCAAGCCCATGATGTTTTAAGATATGCAACGTAACACCTTGAAAAATCTCATCACCTTTAGGTGCGTGAACAATGATGAGATTATTCATTAGCGATAAAACGTTTCTGCCGTTAATTTTATAGCTAATTTTTGAATTACCGCCATAATTTACATCCATTTTATAGCCGTGCCGTTTTACTTCACTATCAATAAAGGTAGTGAACTCACTATATGCCTTTTGAAAATTGTAAGTAGGTTTTGGCTCGGTAGGTCTCAAGCATCCTGTAGGGTTAGTTCCTGATGTCACATACTGAGCATCAGATTCTGGTAAGTCCGATTTTTTCCATAGCAATTCACCTTTAATACTTGAATCGTAGTTATCAAATGCAGTTACTTTGGTTTTTTCTTTTTTTTGACTTTTAACCTTTAAAATGTTTATTGGTAAACGTTGAATCTTAATAGTTGGGAATAAAATTTTTAGGTTTTCTATACTCTCATCTTTTTCGCTTTTTAGAGTATTTTTACTCTCTTGAGTTTTCAATCTTTCAGCTTCATCAGGAATAATGCCATTTTCAAACAGTTCTTGAATGAGTTCCTGTGTTAATATTTGTAAATTCTTTGTTTTATTGTCAAAGAATACACTGAAGTAATTATATATTTCGTTCAGAAGATTTTCGCCATCTTCGTCGGCTTTTACAAAATCTATTACAAAAGATGCCTCTATATTTTGAAACAAGCCCGGTTTTGTCAGATTAGATGATCCTAATAAAATACGACATTTAGTTTCTCCCTCGAATATGTAAATTTTTGGATGAAAGATAATATGAGAGAAAGTATAGAAAATTTCGGTACCAATATTCAAATTCAATAATGCTTGTAATGCTTCTTTGGATGTACCTTTCTGGTCAATGCCTATAAATGTTCTGAACTCTTTTATGTGTTGTTTGGATTCCTCAATAACATTGCTCAGAATATTAATCCCAGATAAACTAGCAAATGCCACAAGGCATCTAAACCTGTAAAAATCGGAGTCAGAGAATGATTTCATCAATATACTACCGACTGACTCTTCAGAATTATTCAGACCATGACCTAAAAAATAAATTTTCATTTTTCTTTTAACAATCCTAAAACAAACAGAAACCTAAAGGTTAGTACCATTTTTATAAGATTACAATTACAAAACTTATAACACAGATACGAAATAAATTCAAGCATAAAAACATCATCCACTTAAAAATCCGTTGACAAGTACAACAAATCAGTGTAAAATCTTGCTTTGACAAAATAAAAAGGGCAGGTTGATAACCTGCCCTTATTCATATCTTAAGATCATTAAAAAAGTGATAAACGAGAACTATTTTTCGCTTTTGTCTTTTCGATCCTGATCGATAGCTTTGGATCGCATAAGTTCTTTTAATGCCTTAGCGGATGTAATGAAAGCACATTCGTTTTCTAAATAAAAAACACAAGTTGTTTGACACGATAGATAACTTGCTTGTCCTGCCCTGACTACTGTAAGCAGTGGACAAAACTTTATTTCTTCTGCCATGATTAATCTCCTTTTCAATAATATGTTCTTTCATAATTCTAACACAGTAATCATTATCAGGCAAGTGTTTTTTAATCATTTATCAAGAAGGGGTGATTTAATTGTTATTAGCGATTGACGTAGGAAACAGCAATGTTGTCATAGGCTTTTTTTATCGTAAAGACCTTATAGCAAATCTGAGAATATATACCGATACGAGGAGAACTGCTGATGAATACTCCATCTTGCTTTCAGAATTTCTGAGCCAAAAGAGTATGAACTTAAAGCAAGTTACTGGTACAATTATATCTTCCGTTGTTCCACAAGTATCAGTTCAATTAAGGGAGACGTCTCTAAAATGGCTTCGTGAAGAGCCTATTATCGTGAACAGCGATCTTGATCTTGGTATAAAGATATTATACGACAACCCAAAGGAACTTGGCGCAGACCGAATAACCAATGCAGTTGGAGGATATTTTGAATATGGCGGTCCGCTCATTATTATTGATCTGGGTACAGCAACAACGTTTGATGTAGTTTCAGAAAATGGTGACTTTCTTGGTGGTGCGATTGCGCCGGGGATAGGCATTTCTATCGAAGCCCTCGCAGGACGGACAGCATTGCTACCAAAGATTGACTTGAGTTCTGCTCCACAGGCTATCGGAAAGAACACAATATCGTGTATACAGTCGGGATGTTTCTTTGGGTTTCTTGGGCAAATAGAGGAGATCATAAGGCGCATAAAGCTAGAATTACCAAAATCACCAAAAGTCATCGCTACTGGTGGATTGGCAAATCTCATAGCAAAAGAATCTAAGCTGATAGATTACATAGACCCCGATCTGACGCTCAAAGGACTCCGCATTATCTACGATAGGGTTATTCTTGACAAATCACTCCAAATGGTATAGTATGCTTAGAAAATGAAAAATGCTATCGAAAATATACAAGTTGATACCAGAAAATTTCTTATAAAGAGCATCGTAAAAATAACAGATTATCAGGAAGCAAATGAACTACTGATTGATATATCTGGTATTGATACATTTTTTGGAAACCAAGATGATTTTTCTACTTTATTAGAATTGCTTAAACCGACTTCTGTAATTTGTGAGAAAACAAATAGACGGGAATATGGAGATTTTCAAACACCATCTTTACTTACGAACTCTATATGTTCTTATATTGCTAATGAGAGTATATCACCAGATATATTAATAGAACCAACTTTTGGCAAAGGTTCTTTTATAATCTCCGCATTAAAGCATTTTTCAAAACTAAAGTCTACATATGGAATAGAAATTGATGAATCATATTATTGGCAAACCAAATTCGCTATACTTGAATTATTTATAAATGAACCATCAACCAATAAACCAAGAATTTTCCTCTATCTTAATAACATCTTCAATTTTGATCTTAGAATAATCAGTAAATCAATAAGAGATAATAGTGTTTTGATATTAGGTAATCCTCCATGGGTTACTAATTCTGAGCTAGGCAGGTTAAACTCAAATAATTTGCCTAAAAAGAGTAATCTCAAATCTCTTAATGGACTAGATTCTATAACTGGTAAGGGAAATTTTGACATTGCTGAATATATTATTCTTATGATGCTTGATTCATTTTCAAAATATGGTGGTTATATGGCTATTTTAATAAAAAATTCAATAATCCGTAATTTGATATATGATTTGCCAAGAACGAACTACACCATTAACAACCTGTTACCTATATAACCGATGATAAATGGTATGAATTTCTTGAGAAAGTTAATTCTGAAAAATCAAAAGAGAAGCAACTATCATTGTTTAAGGCTTAACCCAAAATTATGTCAAGGAGGACAATATCTTTGAAAAATTTAACTATTCTAATGTGTTTATTTTTTACGTGTCTATGTCTGACAAGTTCAGCGGTAGAACTTGATCCAAACAAATTTATGACTGTGGATCAAATAAAACCCGGCATGAAGGGCATAGGTAAGACCGTTTTTTCTGGAACAAAAATAGAAGAATTCCAGATTGAAGTCATGGACATAGCTAAAAATGTTGTAAATCTTAAATCTGACGTCATCTGGGTAATGTGTTCTGGCGGACCTCTTGAAGAAACAGGCGTAATCTCTGGTATGAGCGGTAGCCCGATCTACATAGACGGTAAACTGATTGGTGCTATTGCATACCGAGTAGGTTCATTTGCTAAACGACCAATCGCCGGCGTAACCCCCATTGCAGATATGCTAAAAATAATAGAAAACTCCGAAAAAGGCGGAACAAAAGGGCAGGGAGCGATGGACGAACTGGATATTCCATTCCCTTTTAGATACCAATCAGATTTTGGAGAAAAACAGAATGAAATGAAACTTGAGGGTATGGAAAATAGCTCGCCTGCATCACTACTGGAACCGATTCAGATACCAATCATGATGGGTGGATTTAGCCCTAAGACCATAGAATATATAAGCCCTGTATTGAAAAAGTATGGTATGACTCCCGTTCAAGGCAGTGGAACGTCAACACAGAATGAACCAAATGACGTGAAGGTGGAACCCGGTTCCGTTATTGTTATACAGTTTGTAAAAGGTGATGCTGATATATCTGGATCGGGAACTATCACTTATGTTGACGGAAACAAAGTTCTAGCCTTTGGTCATCCTATGTATGGTATGGGTAAGATAAATTTACCTGTATCTGTCGGGAGGATCAGTCTATTAGTCCCAAGTATGTTAGCATCATCCAAGAATGGTTCCCCTGTACGTACCATAGGAACATTAACGCAGGATACACAATTTGGGGTACTAACCGATCTTGCTAAACAGCCAGAGTTCATTCCTATGAAGGTAAGAGTTAAATCTCAAGGGAATGATCAAACTCAGGAATACAATTATGAGGTAGCAAAAAGTAGGATTTTTTCTCCGTCATTCATTTTGTCAACTGCACTGGATACTATATTATCTGCAACTAAGACAATGGGCGATTATACTATGAAAACCCACAGCGAGATCAGTATAAAGGGATACCCAAAATTTATGAGAGATGACGTATTCTCAGGCACGGCTCCAGAGGTTGTGGCAAGTGAGTTTGCTTTGCCCGTTTACATGATCATGCAGAACCGATTTGAAGAAGTAGATATTGAAAATATATCACTGGACATTAATTTTGAAGACAAACGCACAAATGCCATGATAGATGATGTTCGTATAAATAAAACCCTCGTCAAGCCCGGTGACTCCGTAAGCATAACGATGTCCATTACCCCATACATGCAGGATGCCATTATCAAGCCATTTGACGTCGTCATTCCCAAAGATATTCCAGAAGGTCGTATGCTGTTAAGAATATCTGATGCCACATCAAACACTGCGTGGGAAAGATCAAGAGCGCCCATGAAATCCAGATATACAGATATTCCCCAGCTTATCAAGCTAATTCAGGAAGAGGAAAGCAACAATAACGTAATTGTTGAGCTTTTCTCGCTAAAAGCAGGTGCAATCGTTAGGGGAGAAGAATTACCCGCATTACCATTAACTGCTCTCAACGTCATAAATTCTTCAAAACAGGTTGGCAATACCGGACCAACTTTCGGCACCACATTCTTAAAACAGATAATTTCTACTGACTACGTAATCATAGGCAATGTAACGTTGCCTTTAATCATAGACAGAGATGCGCCGTGAAAATTGAAAGATTGAAGAAGGATTCATGATTAATAACTTTCCCATTTTGTAGTTGAGAACGAAACCCAACTTTTAATTATACGAGTTTTTCACTTATAGAAACAAAAAGAAAATAACCACGGAGACACGGAGTGAAAATAAGAAAAAAATTCCTCTCCGTGCTCTCTGTGTTCTCCGTGGTTAGCTTCTTAATTATTAAATTCGCAATCCTAAGTAAAGGGAAACTATTATGAAAAAAGGCGTCAAATACAAAAAACCACCGTTAATTGAAGCATTGTGTGAATTACAATTCCAAAAGACTGGTATGGTGCCTAACATCATACTTGGTAAGCTTTATGAGCAGATAGAGGAAGAATTTCCAACTGTTGAAACATATAAAGGCATTGGAGTAAAACCCGATGACGAAAAACACTCACAGTCTATAGTTGTAGAAGATAGGACACGATTTGTCAGCAAGGACAAAACACGTCTTATACAAGTTGGGGAAGGTCTTTTGGTAGCTAATCAGCTAAAACCTTACGTGGATTATTCATCTTTTAGAGCTTTTGTTAAGGGAGTAGTTGATACTTACTACAAGGTCGCCAAACCCGAGGGACTTCAAAGTATTGGTATGAGGTACATTAATCGAGTTGAAATAAATTCAAATCAACATTTGAATGACGTTTTCAACATTGGCTTTACCATACCAGATACTTTTCAGAGTTTCCCTGATCCATTTCTTTTACGAACAGAATTTGCGTATCCCGAAGGGCAAGATAGACTGATCGTGATATTAGCGACGTCGCAAATTCAAGACAGCCCTGCAAAAGCAATAGTGCTTGATTTCGATTATCGCCTCGTTGAACCAAAGGGAATAGACGAAAATCTTTTAGAATGGCTAGACAAGGCTCACGAGAAGATCGAAGACGCTTTTCATGCTTGTCTAAAAGAGTCAGTTTTGGTTAGTTTTGATATTGAGAATACTTGAAAGGAGATAATTTTATGATAACAGAAAAAAAATCTGGTTTTTTGATCGTGGTATTCGTTCTTTTGATCTTGACAGGTTCTAGCGTACTAGCAGTTACCACGACTGTCTGGGAACAGAACTCTTATAGAGATTTCGGCGCTGGCAAGCTAAAAAACGTCTCGTTGACCAGTGAGGATCAAATCACCCTTTCCAAAGCTCTGACTCCCATAGATGGTAATATCTCTGAGCTTCGTATATGGTGTCTTGCCCGTGACTCACAGGAAAACATTTACGCAGGTACTGGCGATAAGGGAAAAATACTCAAGATCAACAAAGATGGTCAGGTATCTCAGCTTTTTGATTCGCCTGAAACTGATATAGTAAGTCTGGCTATTGACAGCAAAGATAATATATACGCAGGTTCATCTCCCGATGGCATAATTTATAAAATAGAACCTGACCGAATCCCGGTGACATTCTTCAAATCCGAAGAGAAATACATCTGGTCGCTAGTGTTCGACAATTCGGGGAACCTATACGCTGGAACAGGCATAAACGGTAAAATCTACAAAATCTCCCCCGATGGAAAAGGAGAGTCTATATACGATTCAACTGAAACTCATATAAAATGCCTGTTAAATAGCGGTGGAAATATATATGCCGGTGGTGAAGGCAGTGGGATAATCTACAAAATATCTTCTGATGGAAAGGCTTTTGTCCTCTACGATACCTCTGAAAAAGAAATATCAAGCCTTGTTATGGGATCAGATGGAAACATATACGCCAGTGCAGTTGCTGGTGACTCCGGGGCGCCTGCACGAGAACAGCAAGAACAGGGTCCCCCGTCCCCTAGAGGAGGAAAAGAAGAACAAAAATCGGTGATATATCAGATAACCCCTGATGGCGTTGCGACTAAGATATGGGAATCGCCTGAGCCAATAATATTCACTTTGATAGCAGACAGAGATAGCTTTATGGCAGGGGTAGGCAATGAAGGGAGCGTATATTCAGTTAAGCCAAATGGTGACTGGACGGCTGTTGCGAACTGTGAGGAGTCACAAATACTTGCACTTTACAAAGTAAATACAACAGGCGAAGTCTGGCTTGCAACTGGGAACCCGGCAAAAATCTATAAGTTCTCCACCAGCTATGTGAAAGAAGGAACTCTGGAATCACAAAAATGGGACACATCCGTAATATCCAGATGGGGTAATATATCGTGGGATGCTATCATTTCCGCAAACACAGGAGTGACCCTGTCAACACGTTCAGGCAACACCGAAAAACCAGATGATACTTGGAGTGCATGGTCAGAGGAATACACCGATCTGAACGGTTCAGCAATCAAAAGCACGTCAGCAAGATTCATTCAATGGCGAGTTAAACTAACCTCTGATGGAACAGCAACACCAATACTGAAAAGCATATCAGTATCTTATCTCCAGAAAAATCTGAAACCTGCCATAGATTCTGTTGGAATCGCATCCGAGCAGGAAAAACCTGAAGGTGGTCCATCAAAAAGACCACCGGGTACAGGAGGAGATGAACAGTCTAAATCAGACAATATACCCATCAACGGCAAGAGGATCATCAAATGGCAGGCAAAAGACCCTAACGATGACCCACTCGAATATAGCTTGTACTTTCGGGGAGCCGATGAACAGAATTGGAAACTCATAAAAGACGAATTAAAAGGCACATCATATCCAATTGACACTGAATCCTTCCCTGATGGTACGTATTTCGTCAAAGTCATCGCTACTGATTCTCCAAGTAACCCCAAAGATACAGCACTTTCAGAAGAAAAGATCAGCGATCGATTTATTATAGATAATACACCACCATCAATAACCGAATTAAAGGCGGAACCATCAGCAGATAGATACATAATAACCGGAATAGCTGAGGATAGTGCAAGTTACGTAAAGAGCATGGTCTATTCAATTGACGGTGGTAACTGGAAACCATTGTTCCCATTAGATCAGATTTTCGATTCAAAAAGGGAGATGTTCTCATTCACAACCGATCAAATTAAAGCGGGTGAGCATACAGTCGTAATAAAAGCGACTGACTCTGCAGGCAATGTTGGTTCAGCAAAGACAGTGATCCCAAAGAAGTAGTAAAGGCTTTAGACTTCCACTTTATATCTAAAACGAGGGGGTGGTTACTATTCGGCATATCTCAAAAATCTGTTAGAGACAAAAATTACTAAAGTATGGCTTTTTTATACTTACTAAATTTCGGGAGGACTTGAAATGAGAAGATTTTATTGTTTTTTGAGTTCTGTTTTGATGTTTTTACTGATAGTATGCGGTGCAAATGCGGCAGTATGGTATAGCCAGAATTTCGACAAACTTAATGACGGTGAAATAGCCGGTCAGGATAGTTGGGAAAAGATTAATGCTGAAATGGCAGCAGGTATAGGTTCTCTAACAGTGCAAAGCGCAGTTGTCAATGGTAATTCAGGCAAAGCTCTAAAGGCTGAGGCGATGCAAGAGGTTAGAAGAAATTTTACTCCGATTCATACCGGTACACAGTTCGTCCTCATATCTTTTCGTAAAGAAGACGCCGGTACTGACAATACGATGCACATTTACATTGGTAAAGACGTTTACGAGTGGCAGGCTGGACCCGTATTGAGAATCGGTAAAGATTCCGGCGGTGATCCAAACAAGGTTGGAGCTCATGATGGCGCTGACAGGAAGCAAATAGCGACTTTTATCCCCGGGAAATGGCATCAGGTTCGTATCGTTGTTCATTATGATCAGCTAAACTATGACGTCTATTTTGATGGCACTCTATCGGCTCAAGGCTTCAAATTCAGAAAAGACGTTCATGATGGGCTGGGGTGGCTAATGATAGGATTTGATACAGGTGTAGGTGTTAATGGATACTATGACGACATAGTTATGGGCGATGGCGATGGCTCAGATTATAATCCATCCGCTGTTTCTCCAGAGAAAAAGCTTGCAGTAACGTGGGGAAATCTAAAACTTTAGTGTTCCGATAAACCTCAGATAAAGAAAATGATGCTGGATACTAGACACTCAGAAAAGTCTATAGGTCTATGGGTTTCAAACTCATAGACCTATATATAAAACAGGGGGTAAGGACATGAAAGTTTGGTGGATGATATTTTGTATTTTAACAGTGTTTATATGTGTTTTGGGTTCTGCTTATGGTGATGAGATAATATATAGTCAGAATTTTGATGAGTTAAAAGATGGAGACCTTAATGGTCAAGATGGCTGGAAAACGATTACTGCCGACATGGGAGCAGGCATAATTTCTCCTACGATACAAAGCAAGGTTGCACTTAAAGGTAAAGCTGTCCAGATTGAAGCATATCAGGAAGCCTATATAACCTATCCGAAGCCTGTTAAGGCAGGAGTATGCTATTTATCTATATTCTTCCGTAAAGAGGATAAATCAGCAGACAACACAATGCACATCTATATGGGTCAGGGCGCACTTGCTTGGAGTGCAGGACCTGTTATCCGAATTGGTAGGGATTCCGGCGGACAGCCTGATGATATAGGCATTCATGATGGTAGTGACGCTGTAAGAGTTCAGCCTGCAAAGTTTGTAGTTGGAAAATGGCACCATGTCCGTGAAGTTATGGATGTAGATAAAAGGACGTTTGGCGTCTATCTGGATGGCAAGAAACTTGGGAACTATGGATTCAGAAATGCGGCGCATCAGTTTATTGAATGGTTGATGATAGGCTTTGACACCGGTGTCGGTTTACTTGGATATTATGATGTTGTCGAATTCGGCACCGGAGCAGGCGAAGGGGCATATAATCGTGCTACATCAGTCGAATCCGCAGGAAAACTCAGCACAGCGTGGGGTGAATTGAAGATCAGGAATTATTAAAGATTGAAGATTAGAAGATTGAAGATTAGAAACTGGTTTTATAATCTTCAATCTTGATTTCTGTCTTATCCGTGTTAATCCGTGTGTATCCGTGGCTAATTAAAGTTATCAATAGTTTTTAATCTCATAACAGGAGGCACTCTTGGCAAACGAAAATCAGTTTAAATTAAATACTAAATTCATAGCGGTCCGTAACGTCAAAGAATATCGAGAGACCATACCTGTCTATGTGAACGAAAATGACGTAATTCTTGAGATCGGCTGTGAATGGGGAACAACAACAGAAGTTTTAGCCAAACACTGCAAAGAAGTAATAGGAACAGACCTCAGCCTTGAGTGTATACAGAGAGCTAGAGAGATGCGCCCCGGACTTCATTTTGAGGTACTTGACGGATTTGACGTTCTATCCGCTTTTAATATGGGCAAACAATTCACGAAGATATACATTGACATATCCGGCATATCAGGTTATCGCTCATTATTGGACGTGATCTCGCTTCTCACGATGTATTCAACCGTCCTTCGTCCAGAGGTGATTGTGGTCAAAAGCGGTGCATTAAAACAATTTGCCTTTCAGTGTACCCCGTGGCGATCTGAAGTAAGAAAGCGTGATGAAGAATGAACAAGAGTGTTTTAGATATAAAAGAAATTACCGATAAAGTATACTACTCTATTATACCAGATTTAGTTGAGGAGTTGATCGAAAATAATAGCATATTTGATGGTTTAGATAAGAATAAAATCTTGCAATTAATATCAAGATTAATAATGGAACTACCTGATGAGCAATTAGCTGAAATAACAAAAAACGATCTTAAAAACAGAATTGAAAAGATAATGCTAGTAGAAACGATGGCAGGAATGTTAAATGATCTTTCACCTGCGCAGGTTAAGTCCTTTGATGAAGCCATTGAAAGAAGAGAGTTTGTATAATGTTCATTGAAGGTATAATATGGCTTAGAGATGTCGTTAATAAACTTGCTTTTAAACATCATGTTGAGATCTACGAGGTAGAGGAAGTGCTTGCCAATAAACCTGAATTTCGATTTACCCAAAAGGGAGAGCAAGCAGATGAAGATGTGTATTTAGCATTAGGACAAACAGATGCAGGTCGTTATCTTTCCATATTTTTCATTTATAAAAGAACAAAAGAAGCGTTGATATTGAGTGCAAGAGACATGGCAGATAAGGAGAGAAAACAATATGCCAAAAAAAGAAAATAAGAAAATGCCAAAATTCGAATCACTTAACGAGCTTGTAGATTTTTTTGATAATAATGATCTAGGTGAATATATAGACGAAATGCCAAAAGTTGATTTTGAGGTTGATATAAAGAAGAGAACACATATATTTGCTTTGGATGACGAACTTGTAAGCAAATTGACAGAAATAGCCCAAACTGAACAGACTTCGCCCGAAGCACTTATAAACATTTGGTTAAAAGAAAAAATCCAAGAACATATACATAGATGACAAAATGTTGACTAAAGAGCAATAGACAATATAGCGATTAATAAGGAGATAATCAATGCCAAAATGGGAATATAAGAGTTTGAGATACAAACCAAACACTCTTGCTTGGGATAGCCAATTCACAAATGAAGAAGAATATGAAAAAGAATATATTCATAAATTAAATAAACTCGGTGAGGATGGATGGGAACTGGTCGATATTTTGCATTATACTTCTAATGGTAATTTATATTCAGTGTGCTTTATCTTGAAAAGACAGGTAAATGAATAAATCAATTGAAGTTCTAAAAGATCCTTACGTTGCATCTGTTGCCATTTCATTATCAGTTGCAAACAAAAAGGCTCAGGAATGTGGGATTGATTTAAAGGAATCAATTATATCTATCACTCAAGAGAATTCAGCAGAAGAATCATTTTGGCGAATAAATTACGGACCCAAGAACTTTATTAATCATCGTGGAGGCGATCTAGTCATTTATGTTTACCAAGAAGATGGTCGGATTTATGAGGTATTGCGCGGTCAATAAAAAACAATGCTAACCAAAGAAAAGATCGAAAATCAATACATAATAGGCGATTGTAAGGAAATTCTGACAGATGTAGAAGATGATACCTTTGATTTAATCATAACTTCTCCGCCTTATGCAGATCGAAGGAAAAGCACCTACGGCGGAATACATCCCGATAAATATGTTGAGTGGTTTTTACCAAGATCAGAGCAATTTCTCAGGGTACTAAAACCGACAGGAACATTCATATTAAATATAAAAGAATTATCAGTTGACGGAGAAAGGCACACCTACGTTATTGATTTAATAAAAGAACTCAAAAATCAAGGATGGTTATGGACAGAGGAATTTATCTGGCATAAGAAGAATACTTATCCGGGGAAGTGGCCCAATAGATTCAGGGATGCTTGGGAAAGATGCCTGCAATTCAACAGGCAGAAAAAGTTCAATATGTATCAAGAGGCGGTTATGGTTCCCGTTGGTGATTGGGCAAAAGATAGATTGGCTAATTTAAGCGAAAAGGATAAGATAAGGGATATATCTGCTGTTGGTAGTGGATTCGGCAAAAATATATCCAACTGGTTAGATAGAAATATGGTCTATCCTACTAATGTACTCCATCTTGCAACGGAATGTGGAAATAAGAATCACAGTGCGGTATTTCCTGTCGCATTGCCTTCGTGGTTCATCAGACTTTTTACTTTAGAAGGTGATCTTGTCCTTGATCCGTTTGCAGGTTCAGGCACAACTGCTGTAGCATGTAAACAGTTAAACAGAGATTACTTGATGATAGACATGATAGAGGAATATAAACAGATGGCAGAGGAAAGGCTTGCTAATGCTGTGCAATTGGAATTATCAAAAGACTTACAGGAAATTTCATAGGTGATTTCTGCGATGAAAATGGTAAAATTCTATGGGAAAAGATTGTTGAATTTAATTCCGGAAATATAACAGATGATGATAAAGAAAGGTTTTTATAGTAAAGATTGGAATAGAAAGGAAGTGGAAATATGGAAGCAATTAAAATTAACAAAATAATTGAAAAAGATGGTGAAATTTCATTAACAGGATTACCTTGAATTTATCTTTATAACTTTTAATGGGAAAGTTATTTAATCACGGATCCTTATCAAATTTTCAACAACATAGGAGTTTGCCAATGACTCAAGAGAATGAAAAAGAGACAAATGATCAAGAAAATATGGATGAAACCATGTCGGAACTGCCACCAGTGACTTTTGAGAGCTTTATTTTCAACCTGTATAATATAGCTCTACTAAACTTAGGGTATCGTGATCCCGAAAGTGGAAAAATCATCAGAGATTTACTGATGGCAAAACACACGATAGATACTTTGGGCATGTTGGAAGAAAAAACCAAAGGCAATCTTACACTGCCAGAGAGTAATCTTATGGAGAATTTACTTTATGAGTTGCGGATGAATTACTTACGAGCCCTTAACCTAGCTCAAAATGAGATCAAAGAACAGCCAGTTGACTCTTAGCCATTTCAGCGATCTTCAGTATAGCAGTTGATCAATTCAAATTGAGAATAGTTATTAGATTGGGCATTTGTGGTATCCTTCATATAAAGTTTTTCACTCTTTAAATGATACCACAATTTGCCCTATAATGTTACCCGATTAATTTTTTAATCTTCATTACTCGTAGGTAATTCACTATAGGACCACTGAACGTCAGACTATATGAAGAAACTATCAGGCAACCAGATATAATCTTTATGAGTAATGAACATAAAAATAGAAAAGGCATATAGTAGTGAGTCAGGATGACGGTTTTATTATAACAGCTTATCTGACAAATGAACCATCAAACAAGAGAGTGATTTTATGGAAGCAGAAAAAATCAATTGGGATTATGATGAGAATGCAGATGTGCTTTATCTATCTATTGATGAACCACGCCCTGCATTAGGTGTGGATGTTGGTGACGGGGTTATTTTGCGCTATGATGAAGCAAATAAAGAATTAGTTGGGCTTACCTTAATAGGATTACGTGCAAGGTTAATGAGTAATATGCCAAATAGCAATAAGAAATGAGATAAATAATGAATATCTTTGACGGACTAAATGATGTACAGAAAAAAGCAGTTCAGCACGGTGACGGACCGCTCTTGCTACTTGCAGGCGCTGGTAGCGGGAAAACAAGGGTACTTATGAATCGGATAGCCTATCTCATAAAAGAGAGAGGCATATCACCAACAAATATTCTTGCCGTAACCTTTACAAACAAAGCGGCTGAGGAAATGAAAAATCGCCTCCGTGATTTGATAGGTCCTATACACAGCGGACTTTTATGGGTGAGTACCTTTCATGCGGCATGTGTACGTTTCCTGCGTGGAGATATAGATAAACTCGGATTAAAGTATAATCGCAATTTCACCATCTACGACCAGACAGATCAGCTAGTACTTATGCGTCAGGTGCTTGATGAACTTCAGATTGACAGCAAAAAAATATCTGCCGGGTCAATCTTGAGTGCGGTCAGTAATGCAAAGAATAATTTACTCGATTATGAGGATTATTCAAAAAACGCAGGGAGTTTCTTTGAGCAGAAAGCGGCAGACGCATATAAACAATATCAAATGCACCTTAGAGAGAATAATGCACTAGATTTTGATGATCTATTGATGATGACTGTACGACTATTTGAAGAGCAACCAGAAGTTCTGTCGTATTATCAAGAGAAATTTAGATACATATTGATAGACGAATATCAGGATACAAATCACTCTCAGTATAAAATATCAAATCTTCTAGCTAAAAAATATAGGAATATATGCGTAGTTGGAGATGACGATCAATGCCTTCCATCAGGCACGCTTATTAACACTCCCAACGGCCAGATACCAATTGAGAAAATCAAAAGTGAAAGCAAAGTTATCTCTGCTTCTGGTAGAAGCATGACACATCAATTACCCGTTATCGGAATTCACGAAAAGGAATACAAAGGTAAGCTGGTAAAAATTACAACAGAAAGCGGGGTTGTGCTACGTTCTACACCAAATCACGTATTGTTTGCTTCTCTGATAGCAGATAAGGATATTCATTTTGTATATCTGATGTATCGTCAAGACAAAGGGTACAGAGTAGGCATAAGCAAAGGTGAGAGGAGCAATGGACGCAAAAATAAGCCATCTGAAATTGGTCTAAGACAACGTTGCGTTCAGGAAAATGCTGACAAAATCTGGATAGTTAAGGTTTGTAAATCACGTTCCGAAGCCCAAATGTGGGAACTATATTATTCTGTTCAATACGGTATACCAACAACTGTTTTTGATGCTGTCGGGGATAAATTTACTCAAGAACAGATTGATTCTTTATATTCTATGATTGATACTGAAAAAAATGCCAGAAAACTAATGCGTGACCTATATATTTTCTTTGATTATTCTCATATAAATAACATTTCTGAAGATGGGTTTTCTAATAATCAAATGATCAATCTCGTAGAAAACAAAAATTATCCACTCAATCCTGCAAGCCATATCCACCCAACAATGTCCGTAGGAATTGAAAAAGACCGTCAAATTGTCGAAGATAAAGTCATAAAAGTCGAATGGGAGGATTATGAAGGCTACGTTTATGATTTGGATGTAGATAAGGTTCATAATTACATAGCCAATGGTATTGTTGTTCATAACTCGATCTATTCTTGGCGTGGCGCAGACATTCGCAATATCCTCGATTTTGAACGAGACTACGAGGACGCGGTTGTATATCGCCTTGAACAGAATTATCGGTCAACGAAGAACATCCTCAAAGCGGCGCATAACGTTGTCGTCAATAACATCAAAAGGAAGGATAAGGAACTCTGGACGGAAAATGATGAAGGCAAAAAGATAACCTGCTACGAGGCTATTGATGAAAAAGGCGAGGCGTCTTTTGTTTCGGATATAATAAGCAAATTGTGTTCAGATGGCTATGATTACAGCGATTTTGCATTGCTGTATAGAATGAATGCGCAATCCCGTGTTCTGGAAAATGCTTTGCGGGTCTCACGTATCCCTTACACTGTCATTGGCGGACTGAGATTCTACGAGCGAATGGAAATAAAAGATATTATTGCATACCTTCGCATTCTTTTAAATCGTAATGACAGCATTAGTCTTGAGCGAATAATAAACGTCCCAACCCGTCATATTGGAAAGACGACTCTAAATAAAATAAAAGAATACGCTTATCAAGAGGGCATGACGCTTTATCAGACATTGCTGGACATTGATTACGTGAAAGACATTCAAAATCGGGCTCGTGAAGCCATAACAAAATTCGTGAGTATAATAGAAAGCCTTGACCCAAATCACAACCCAACGCAAGTTATACAGGACGTCCTTGATAAAACTGGATATATAAAGGCTTTGCAAGAAGAAAATACAATAGAATCACAAAGCAGGATCGAAAACTCCAAAGAACTACTCTCAGAAGCAAAAGAATTTGAAGGAAGACAGGAAGACCCACAGAATGTTACACTGTCAAGCTTTCTTGAAGGTATAACGCTAAAATCTGACATAGATGCGTGGAATAATCAGGAAAAGAAAGTCTCACTAATGACATTACATAGCTCAAAAGGGCTAGAATTCAAAGTCGTGTTTCTGACAGGTATGGATGACGGTATATTCCCTTCGTGGCGATCTCTCGAAAGTGATAAAGAGATGGAAGAGGAACGTCGTCTTTGCTACGTCGGTATAACCCGTGCAAAGGAGAGGATTTATCTTACATCTGCCGCACAACGTTTGCTTTTTGGAAATATATCATATTATCCGCCCTCACGTTTCCTTGAGGAAGTTCCACCAGAGCTAAAAGAACAGCATCGAGATACTATCGTTATCAAACCGCCAGAACGTCAGGCTGTATCATCTATCTCTGCTTCGCAAACTGCCAGCAATAATGATGAATATAATTTCAAGGTTGGGCAAAAAGTTCGTCATCAAACATTTGGTAAAGGAGTTATAAAAACAGTTAGTGGGTCAGGACCAAGTGCGATGGTGACGGTTGATTTTGAAATCGGTATAAAAAAGACACTTATGGTTGAGTATGCAAAACTTCAAAAGATATAATTTTTTTCTTGGAATAGAGGTGAAAGTTGTGGCAAAAACAAATAAGACAATTACTTTATCTTTGCCTTCTGAATTGGCAAATAAATTTGACGAAATGATGAAGGAAGAAGGCAGAAATAGAAGCGAACTTTTGAGAGAAGCTTTAAAACATTACATTGAAGAAAAAGAATGGCAAAGAATCTATCGTTATGGCGAAATAAAAGCGAGAGAAAAAGAAATAACAGAAGATCAGGTAGAGGATATAATTGATGCCAGAATAAGATAATATCACCCGCTAATTTTTTAGGACTTTTCGAGGAATTTCAAAATAAGGAGTGAGTTATGGAAAAGATAACAATAAAGCAGGTTGAGCATGTCGCTAACCTTGCTCGTTTGAGATTTGATGAGGAAGAAAAGAAGAAACTCGCTGAACATCTCGGTGAAATATTGGAATACATAAATCAGCTTAACAAGCTCAATACTGATGACGTAGAGCCAACATCACATGCAATTCCTGTTAAGAACGTTGTCAGAGAGGATGCCATAAAGAGATCGTTTACGCAGGATGAGGCACTTGCCAACGCTCCAAGTCCTGTAGATGGGCTTTTTGAGGTGCCGAAGATAATGGAGTGATATGTATTTTGAATAAGGCAACATATTTCCAAAGATTCGTTGTCATATTGTTGAATACTCATTCACAACAATAGCAAATTAAGTACGGAACGGGAGGGAAGCATTGAGATCAAGGGGTGTTACTTGGCGATCTGTTCTCATTGGATTACTGCTCATCCCTATCAACTCGTTCTGGATTGCGTTCAGTGAGACCGGAAGCACTATCTTCTATTCAACTACATCCTCGCTGTTCTGCAACGCTGTCTTTACGCTTTTTATCCTGATAATACTTAACGAAGGCTTGAAACTGTTTTATAGATCAGGTTCATTGGCGCAAGGTGAGCTTTTGACTGTATACATAATGGTCTCATCCGCATCTGCATTATCAGGCGAAAGTGTTGGTCAACAACTTGTAAGAGACATAAGCGCACCTTTCTGGTATGCAACGCCTGAGAACGAATGGTCGTCACTATTTCATCATTACTTACCCGACTGGCTTACCGTTAGCGATAAGCGCATCCTAAAAACCTTCTATGAAGCAACTGAAGGCAACTCATCGCTACTATACACAACTAATCACAACATAATATGGCTACGTCCTATCCTGATTTGGTGTGCATTTGTCATATTGCTCGTATTCATTATGATATGTGTAAACGTTATCGTAAGAAAGCAATGGATAGAACATGAAAAGCTGACTTATCCAGTGATCCAGCTACCACTTGCAATGACGAATGATCGTGATTCCCTTTTTAAGAATAAGAGGATGTGGTATGGGTTCTGTATCGGCGCAGGAATAACGCTATTGAATGGTCTTCACGTTCTTTTTCCAGTCGTACCGGGGATAAAAAACATATATAACATTAGTGATATGTTTACGTCTAAACCGTGGGATTCATTACAGCCGATGGTTATCGCATTCTATCCGTGTGCTATTGGTCTTGCCTATTTCATGCCGCTTGATCTAGCTTTTTCAACTTGGTTCTTCTTCTTTTTCTGGAAGGCGCAGTTGGTTTCTGGAAGCATATTTGGACTACATAATCTGCCTGATTTTCCTTATGCTAAATGGCAAGCAACAGGTGCTTACCTTGCGGTTGGTGTGCTTGCATTATGGTTGAGTCGTCGTCACATTGTTTATGTAATTAAAACTGCCTTGAGGGGTATGTCAAACACTGATGATGAGCCTATGAGCTATAGGCTTGCATTACTGGGAGCCATAAGTGGATTCGGTTTATTAATCTTGTTCGGATTCGAGATGGGGATCAGTGTGTGGGTCGGTATAATATTCTTTGGTATATATTTTATATTATCTATATCTTTAACACGTATGCGCGCAGAACTAGGTCCACTCGCACATGAATTGTATTACAGCAACAGTGATCAGATAATAACTGCGGTTCTTGGTACACGCCGAATCTCACCCGGCAGTCTTACGTCAATATCGCTGTTCTGGTGGCTGATGCGCAGTCAAAACTCCCACGTTATGCCACATCAGCTTGAGGGATTCAAATTATCTGAAAGAACAGGTATTGATACCCGCAGATTGTGGGTTGTTATGCTGATCTCTGCTGTAATGGGAACGTTTTTCTGCTCGTGGGCAGTTCTGGATAATGGCTATCGTCATGGAAGCGATGCTGGATTCGCATCTGAATCTTATGGACGGCTTCAACTGTGGTTGACTAATCCACGAACGATGGACGTATCAGCAAGTCTTGCTATGGGAGTCGGGTTTATATTCGCATTTTTCCTTATGTGGATGAAAAGGCGATTCCTGTGGTGGCAGTTTCACCCTATCGGATATGCAGTTACTCAGGGTGATTGGGCTATAACGTTTATATGGTTTCCTATTTTTATTAGTTGGCTACTTAAATCATCAATATTGAGGTACGGAGGCATAAACGCACACAGGAAAGCTATCCCTATTTTTCTTGGGATGATACTCGGTGATTTTATCATTGGCGCAATATGGGGAGTGATAGGCTTAATTACTGGTCTTCCTGTGTATCACTTCAAGAATTGGTAATTAACACGAGTGTTTCACTTAGGATCCAATTAAATAACTTCCCTATTTTGAGATATAACTCATTTAATCAAATCCCCCCTTTAGCTCTAATCTTTACCCACAAGTCTGTAAACCCTTATGGATAGAGGATTTATAACCTCCTTTTAGCTAAAAGGGGGAAGGGAGAATTTGATTAAATAAACTATATATCTGAATGAACTTACCAAAGGTATTTTGGTATCTCATCAACAACGCCACTAATATTTATGAATGTCTCTTGATCCGAAACCTTAATCAAATCTCCCTTAATCCCTCTTTAGCTAAAGAGGGAAAAGACTTGGTTTCCACAATATTTATGATTTGTGGGTAAAGATTAGCCTTTAGCTAAAGGGGGAATTAGCCTAAACTCGGTTCGGGTGGGTGTTTCCTATTAGGTAAGTTATTTAATTATGGATCCTTAACAGGTAAAATATAAAAAACACGGAGACACAGAGGCACGGAGAGAACTTAGAAAGTATGAAAGATGAGTATTGATGAAGGTTAAATAATTAATCGGGTAATGGCTAGGAATGGATTCCCGTTTTCACGGGAATGACACCATGCACACTTGTCATTCCCTTGAAAACGGGAATCCAAAAAACCCCGATGATTTTATTACTCGATTATTTTCTTAACCTTCATTAATACTCATTTCCTCTTTTTCATCCATCATCTTTCCGTCTTCATCTTTTTTTCTCCGTGCCTCTGTGTCTCCGTGTTTAGCTTATTTGGGGGTACATGAATGAAAAAGCCAAATGTGGTTCTTGTTATAACTGACGATCAGGGATATGGTGATCTTGGATGTCACGGAAACCCGATTATAAATACACCGTATATTGATAGACTATACAATGAAAGCGTAAGATTTATAAATTTCCACGTTGGTCCAACCTGTGCGCCGACAAGGGCTGGTCTTATGACTGGACGTTATTGCAACTGCACTGGTGTATGGCATACCATCGGTGGACGTTCTTTGCTTCGTCAGGACGAAGTGACAATAGCGGATGTATTCAAGGCAAATAACTATCGGACAGGTATGTTCGGCAAATGGCATCTCGGAGACAATTATCCTTTCAGACCACACGACAGAGGTTTTGAATTAGCATTGTATCATGGTGGTGGTGGAGTAAGCCAGACGCCTGATTATTGGGGTAATGACTACTTTGACGATACCTACTTCCGAAATGGTGAACCTGAATCATTTGATGGATACTGCACAGACGTATGGTTTGCAGAAGCGATAAAGTTCATCGAATCCAACAAAGACAATCCTTTTTTCTGCTACATTGCAACAAATGCCCCTCATGGACCATACAATGTTGATAATTCATACAGCGATCCATATCGTGGAACTGTTCCTGATTATCGTGCCAATTTTTATGGCATGATAACTAACATTGATGAAAATGTCGGTACTTTAAGAGCTAAATTAAGTGAATTTGGTATTGAAGAAGATACCATACTGATCTGGATGACGGATAACGGATCATCTGCGGGAGCAAGTCTGGATAATCAGGGATTTATGCGAGATGGATACAATGCTGGAATGAGAGGCATGAAAGGATGGGAATATGATGGCGGTCATCGTGTACCGTTTTTCATGCACTGGATTAACGGTGGATTATCGCAAGGTCGTGATATAGATCAAATATCTGCTAATATTGATGTTTTACCGACTTTGATTGATCTTTGCGAATTAAAATTCTCTGATCATGACAGATTCAATGGTACGAGCCTTAAACCGCTTTTGTATGAGCAAGCTAATTGGGATGGTCGTGTAATTGTGACTGATTCTCAGAGAGTTGAGTATCCTATAAAATGGCGTAAGAGTGCGGTTATGACTAATCACTGGCGATTGATTAATGGAGTAGAATTATATGACATTCAGAATGACCTTGAACAGAGGAAAAATATTGTAGAATATTATCCGAATGTAGTTCAAGAATTACGCAATCATTATGAAGTGTGGTGGGAACTTGTATCTCCAACTTTTGATAAGGATTGTCCCATAGTAATTGGCTCTGAACATGAGAAATTATCTCGCATAACTACGCATGATTGGCATGGTGAAGAATGTGCATGGAATCAAGGTCAAATCAGAGAAGGGTTAGTTTGCAATGGCTACTGGGTTATTGAGGTCGCTAAAGATGGTGAATACTCGTTTGAAATGCGTCGATGGCCACGAGAAGAAGATAGGATTATGACTGAAGGAATATCCGGAGAAATAACCGACTGGTATCATGGTGGAAAAGCTTTGAATTTACAAAAAGCACGAATTATAATAGGTGATCAAGAACAAACAAAGGTTATTGAGCCTGATATGAAGGGAGTCACTTTCACGTTTAGCCTAAAGGCAGGGATTACGCATCTCCAGACTTTTCTCAGTGACAACGAAGAGTTAGAATTGGGCGCATATTACGTTTATGTTACAAGTTTTTCCTCGTGGTCTGCTAATATTTGAAGAAAACGACTTAACTTGACAATGTTAAATTAGAAAAAAATGCAGTTGTAGCTTTCTAAGCTGTCAATTCTTTATATTATCTTCAAAAACCAAGCTGGAAGCTACTTTTAATGAGTGTGTCCCATATATGAGACATAAAAAATTATCGCAGAGACGCAAAGAACGCAGAGGAAACGATGAGAAAATCAATTCTCAGCTCCGCCAAGTCGTGAAATCAATAAAACCTCTGCGAATTCTCTGTGATCTCTGTGCCTCTGCGGTGAATAATATTGTCATGATGTTTCATAAGTGGGACACACTCCTTTTAATCTAGCATTGTCAAATTAAATGCCTTTGATAAAAGGCATCTACACCGCAAATAGACTTTTATGGAGTGTTTGTGTGAATTTTGCTTTATCCATAAGGATTTATATTGCTGTCTATTAAATTATGGCAGACCACTAGGGAATTATTGTAAGCGGAAATCTAAACATTAAGACACTAAGACACAAAGGCACACTAAGCATTTTGTTGACTAGATGATAGTGTAATTTCAATAGTTTCTCCTGACTAAAAACTATGATCCTGTTTTCTTTGTGTCTTAGTGTCTTTGTGGTTATCTCTCCGCGGACGAGAAGTTTATGCTTGGCGTTTACTTTTACACTTCCCATCCTTATCCTCCTCTGATATAATGTTATACTAGAAAAGGATAATACATTTTTTCACTCAATGCAACTGCTCAATGTTGGAATTGTCAATAACCTCCCGCATAAATGCGAGAGTATCCTTGCCGAAATTATTATGATATAATTTTCGAGTGTGTCCCACTTATGAAACATCATGACAAAATTATTCACCGCAGAGGCACAGAGATCACAGAGAATTCGCAGAGGTTTTATTGATTTCCCGACTTGGCGGAGCTGAGAATTGATTTTCTCATCGTTTCCTCTGCGTTCTTTGCGTCTCTGCGGTAATTTTTTATGTTTCATATATGGGACACACTCTAATTTTCCTATAATTGAAAATGTCCACGATCCCAAGCAATCAGAAAATTAACCGCAGATAAACGCAGATGCACGCAGATATTTTTAATATTTTCCTTATCTGCATTAATCAGCGTTCATCTGCGGCTTAATAATGATTTGTTACCTAAATCCGTTTAGAAAGTGAACCATCCCAAGAACTCTTCTAATATTGGAGGTACATGATGAAAATAAGTATAAAATTATTAATTTTGTTTATTCTGATCATATCTCTTGTAGTATCCAGTGTTGCTATTCAAAAAGATCGTGAAAATAGCAAATATACTTTACTTCAACAAGATATGCAAAAAGAGCGTGAAACAGTCTTTAATAAGCTTGTTGAGCTAAAAGGACAATCGTTAGAGTCTTATGTACGGGATAATACATTTTGGGACGATATGGTAAGTTTCGTAAACTCAAGCCGCAACAATCCATGGGCGTCACAAGAATTAAGCGCCGATGCTCTAACCTCTAACAATATAGATATTATATGGATATATAATATGGAGCCATCTTTAGCTTATTCTATAAACAACTTAAAGATAAATGACATAAGCGAATTACCTGTTCCTAAAGAAGCTTTTGCTAAAATCATGAAAAATAGTGGATTCTGTCATTTTTTTATAAAAACTTCAAAAGGAATAATAGAAATTCGCGGCGCAACGATACATCCATCAACAGACCCATTCAGAAAAACTTCTCCACAGGGCTACTTTTTTGCCGGACATTTATTAGATGATAGCTATCTTATTGAGCTTTCTAATTTAATCGAAGGTAAAGTGAGGTTTGCTTCTGTTTCAGAAGAACAAAACTCCATGAAAACACAAATTCTAAAAGAAGGAATAATCGCATTTTCAATTACCCAAGATGATTGGAAAAAAAATCCTGTTGCACGCATTAATGTCCAGATTGAATCTATTTTTCTCCATAACTTCAAGCAAATATCAAATAATGATTCGATTCTATTCATTACTTTTACTGTAGCAATTATGCTTATAATTTTCATATTCTTTTTCCAGTGGGTTAATCTCCCATTGAAATCAATCTCTAATACTCTGAAAACAGAAAATCTAACTTTCATAAATAAATTACAGAAAGATGGCGGAGAATTTGGAAGCATAGCCCGATTGCTATCTAATTTTATTGAGCAACGAAAAGCTCTTTCAGATGAGATCGCTGAACGCAAGCAAGTTGAGGAAAAATACCGTAACATTGTTGAAACTGCAAACGAAGGTATCTGTGTATTAGATGGCGACTTCCGAATCTCTTTTGCTAATCAAAAAGCGTCTGATATGATTGGATACCCAATAGATGATATGCTTGGTCATCTGGTATCAGACTTCATGTGTGAAAGTGATCTCCAAGATCATCTTTCTGAAGCAGAACGGCGAAAACAGGGAAAAGACGGATATTACGAAAGACGTTTGAGATGTAAAGATGGAAGTGTATGTTGGATTACTGTATCTTCAAAGTCTTTGATTGATGAATCAGGAAAATTCATAGGTTCCTTTATAATGTTTGCCGATATAACCAATCGTAAAATGATGGATAGCGAAAAAGAAATAACGATTGATTTATTTCGACTGATCAATGCAGATAATAATCTTCCTGAGCTTATGAAAGGAGTTACTAACCTTCTGCATGAGTGGTCTGGATGTGAGGCGGTTGGCATACGTTTACATGATGGTAACGACTACCCATACTTTGAGACACGAGGATTCTCACCGGAGTTTGTTGAACTAGAGAATCGGTTGTGTGCAGTTGATCAGTCAGGAGAATTGGTGAGAGACAGCGAAGGAAATCCAGTCCTTGAGTGTATGTGCGGAAACGTCATTCTTGGTAGAGTCAATCCAGAATTGCCATTCTTCACTGAAGGCGGTAGCTTCTGGTCCAACGGCACGACTGAACTATTGGCTTCAACAAGTGATGGAGATCGTCAGGCTCATACTCGCAACCGTTGCAATGGTGAGGGATACGAATCTGTTGCTCTGGTTCCTATCCGTGGTGTTGATGGATGCTTAGGTCTGCTCCAGTTTAATGATAGACAGAAAGGTCGGTTCACAAAAGAGAGAATTGAGTTCTTTGAGCGACTAGCAAGCAATTTGGCTATCACAATATCACAACGAAAAGCTGTGAAGGAGTTAAAGGATACAACGCAAATCCTTGAGACGATCTTCGACTCAACACATCTACAGGTTGCCTATCTTGATCCACAATTTAACTACATTATGGTCAATCGTGCTTATGCTGATGGAGCCGAAAAGGATATTGACTTCTTCACCGGCAAGAATAATTTCGACCTGTTTCCTGATCCCGATACCAAAGTTGTATTCCTGCGTGTTGTTGAAACCGGTCAGCCATATTTCGCTTATGCAGTTCCATTTGAGTATCCAAATAATCCTGAGCGCAGTGTAACTTATTGGGATTGGAACCTTGTTCCTATTAAAGATAATGAAGGCGTTGTTACCAGTCTTGTATTTACTCTTGAGAACGTTACTGAGCGGATGCGTATGGAAGAACAGTTAAAGGAAAATCAAGAACGCTACCGAATCATCACAGATAACATGCGTGATAGTTTATGGTTGATGGATATGAGCTTTCGGACTACATGGATAAGCCCATCTGTGACTCGCACAAGAGGATTTACTCTCGAAGAACTACAAGAAATACCTATGGATAAGCAACTTACGCCAGAATCCCTGAATAAAATAATGACACTTTATCGAGAGAATATGTCCCCTGATAAGCTACTCAATACTATATCAGAAGAAATTGAATACTATTGCAAAGACGGGTCAATTCGTTGGTCAAGTATAGTTATTACTCTTTTGCGAGGGATAAATGGAGAGCCTACAGGTTTTCTATGTGTTGGGCGAGATATTACAGAGAATAAACAGGCGGAGGATGTGATACGAGAAAACGAAAGTCGGTTGAGGAGCATTTTAGAGTCAATACAAACAGGTATTATGATAATTGACCCCGAAACACATACAATCGTTGATGCAAATCCGGTAGCAATAGAATTAATTGGTGCGCCAAAAGAAGAGATTATAGGCTCAGTATGCCACAAATTTATTTGTCCTGCCGAACTGGGGAAATGTCCAGTTACTGATCTTGGGCAGACTGTTGATAACTCAGAGCGTGTATTGCTTACAGCTAGTGGTGAGCGTTGCCCAATTATCAAGACTGTAACGACTGTGTATATTGGCGGTCGCAAACATCTTCTGGAAAACTTTATTAGTATCAGTGACCGTAAGCAAATGGAAGAAGAACTCAAAGAAAGCGAAGAGAAATATAAGACTTTAACTAATAATATCAGCATTGGAATTTATAGGAGTACTCCCGGACCTGCGGGTGGCAAATTCATTGAGATGAATCTTGCGCATATCAATATATTTGGTTTTGAAAGCAAAGAAGAATTCATGGCAATAAATATTGATGATTTATATCAAGACCCGGAAGATAGAAAAGAATTAAGCAAGATACTGATACGTGATGGCTTTGTTAAAAATGAAAAATTGAGATTAAAGAAAAAAGACGGTACTCCAATTATATGTTCCATATCAACAGTTGCAGTAAAAGATAAGAATGGTGAAATAGCATTTTTTGACGGTGTTATTGAAGACATTACCATACATGAGCAAGCAGAGGAATTATTAGAGGCGTCAGAAAGAAAATATCGCACGATCTTTGATAATATAGCAGATTCGATAATCATTCATACCATAGAGGGACGTTTACTTGAAATAAATAAAAAGACTGCCGAACAACTAGGATATAGTCGTAATGAAATGCTAAATATGGTACTGATGGATGTTGTTGCACCTGTATTTATTGAACATGTACCGGAACTTATAAAGCAGATAAAGGATAAAGGATATGCTTTATTCGAGGCATTACATATTACTAAAGATGGTAGAATTATCCCGGTTGAGGTGAGTAGTGTACTTATTGAGTATAATGGGAATCCTGCAATTCTCAGCACTGTACGTGACATTACTATACGCAATCAAGCAAAAGAGGCACTGCGACGATCTGAGACGAAGTTCCGCACTCTCTACGATTCGACCAGCGATGCGGTGATGCTATTGGACGAGAATGGCTTTTTTGACTGCAACAAGGCGACTCTGGCAATCTTTGGCTGCGCCACTAAGGAAGAATTCTGTTCAAAACACCCCGCCGATCTATCGCCACCGAAACAGCCTTGCGGGACAGACTCATTAGCGCTTGCCAACGAGCAAATCGCCACAGCAATGAAAAATGGTAGCAACCACTTTGAGTGGATACACAAAAGAGCCGACTCTGACCAGTCCTTCCCCGCTGAAGTGTTACTCAATGCTATGGAATTAGATGGTAAGACGGTTATCCAGGCGGTTGTTCGTGACATTACCGAACGCAAGCAGACGGAAGATTCACTCTTGTTCAAGACAATGCTACTGGAAGCCCAATCGGAAACATCAATTGATGGGATATTGGCAATAGACAACGAAGGGCATTGCATTCTTTCCAACAAACATTTTAGCGAAATATGGAAGATACCTCAGTATGTTATGGATACAAAAAACGATGCCTTAATGTTGGAATACGTTTTAAAACAACTAAAAGAGCCTGCGGAATTCATTAGTAGAGTCGAGTATCTTTATGAACACAAAGACGAAAAGAGCAGAGACGAGATAGAACTTACTGATGGGAGATACTTTGATAGATACTCGGAGCCTTTAATGACGGCTGACGGCAAATATCACGGCAGAATTTGGTATTTTCGAGACATCACAGAGCGTAAACAGGCAGAAGATACACTACGGGCGAGTGAAGAAAAGTTCCGCCTATTGGTCGAAAATAGCCACGATATTATCTATACGATCACCCTAGATGGAGTGTTTACTTTCGTTTCACCTGCATGGACAGCACTATTGGGTCATCCGGTAACACAGGTAGTTGGACAACCATTCCTGCAATTTATTCATCCGGATGATATTTCCGTGTGCATGGAATTCTTTCAGTCTGCGATCAAGACGGGACAACGACAAGAAGGCGTCGAGTATCGAGTACAGCATATAGACGGTACATGGTATTGGCACACCACAAGTGCTGTTTCTTCAAAGGACGAATTCGGCACGATCATTGGTTATGGCATAGCCCGTGACATCACCGAGCGTAAACAGGCGGAGGATGCGCTGCGGGAAAGTAAAGAAAGATTTAGTGCAATTTTTGATCAATCCCCTATTGCTATTGAGTTCTATGATTCTAATGGTAATTTGGTTACTGTAAATAGTGCTTGTGCTGATTTGTTTGGCATCGTGAGTATTAATGAAATTTCAGGTTTTAAACTGTTTGAAGACCCCAATATATCTGATGATGCAAAAACAAAGTTATTGAATAATGAAAGCGTTAGACTCGAGGCTGAATTTAACTTTGAATTGGTAAAGAGGCTGAACCTTTATCAAACTACCTGTTCAGGAATAAGAATCTTGGATATGTCTATCACCCCGCTGACAAATGGTAACTTGGTGGCAGGATATATTGTGCAGATACAGGACATCACCGAGCGCAAACAGTCAGAAAAGGCTCTTCAACATGAATCCGCAAAACTGGAAGCAATGATCTCTAATATGGATGAAGGTATTGTCCTCGCAGATGCTCAAGGCACGATTGTCGAGGTTAATCCATATTTTTGCAGATTTGTGGGAATGGATCGGATGGATATAATCGGTAAATCAATGTGGGATTTCCATAAATACGATATTATAGAAAAAATACAACCGCTTATGCAAAAGTTTCAATCTCAACTCAATTCACCTTCTATCGTTATTCAGCGCCCTCTTGGGAATATACAGGCAATCTTGCGGGTACAGCCTATATATCAAGACCATGTTTATGATGGCGTTCTGCTAAATGTTATTGACGTAACTAAGCTAGAAAACGCAAAAATAGAGCTAGAGAAACTGAACCAATTATTGACACTAGCCTTAGAAACAGAAAAGAAAATTATAACTGAATTAGATATTGCAAGAAATATTGCAGTGGAAGCTAATCGAGCAAAAAGTGAATTCCTTGCGAATATGTCTCATGAAATACGAACCCCAATGAATGGAATAATAGGGATGACTGATCTGGTAATGGATACCGAACTCAACAATGAGCAAAGAGAATATTTACAGGTAGTTAAATCGTCAGCCAATTCCCTACTTAGCCTAATTAACGATATTCTTGATTTTTCTAAGATAGAAGCAGGGCATCTGAGTCTGGATTTTATTGACTTTAGTTTACAAAATTTAGTTGATACCACAGTTGAGACATTAGCATTGCGTTCCCGTGAGAAAGGGTTGGAGCTTATATCATACATCAAAAATAGCGTTCCGGATGTTCTAATTGGCGATCCGGGGAGATTAAGTCAAATTCTTGTCAATCTGATTAATAATGCCATTAAGTTTACAGAAACGGGTGATGTTGTCATTCAGGTTGAAAATGAATCACAGACAGATGACAAAGTTTGTCTGCATTTCTCTATTACAGATACTGGAATCGGTATCCCAGAAGAAAAACAGCAATTAATCTTCAATGCTTTTTCTCAAGCAGACAGTTCCACAACACGAAAATATGGTGGTACTGGTTTGGGGTTAGCGATCGCATCCAAATTAGTAGAGTTGATGAATGGAACAATATGGGTCGAAAGCGAATTGGGCAAGGGTAGCATATTCCATTTCACTGCGTATTTTGAAATTCAAAAACAATCAAAACCTGATGAAACTATTCTGAATATTGCAGATATAAATGACGTGCAAGTATTAGTAGTAGATGATAACTCTATAAACTGCCGTGTATTCAAAGAAATGCTAATCAATTGGGGAATGAAGCCAACTACTGCAAATGATGGACTTTCAGCGATAATTCAAATGAAAAAGGCAGTGAAAGATGGTAAGCCTTTTCCATTGGTGCTTCTTGATATTATAATGCCCGATATGGATGGTTTTACTGTGGCTGAAAAAATTAGGCAGGACCCAGAACTGGTAAATACTAAAATTATAGTGTTATCATCTTCAGATCATAATGATTATGATGATCTTTATAAAAAGTTAGGCATTTCTGCACATCTATTGAAACCTATCAAAAAATCTACTTTGTTGGATACCATTTTGAACATATTAAGCACAGTACCATTGGATTCTCGTAAAGCTACCCCTGTTAGTATATATTCTTCGCTTAAAAGCGATCGCCAACTTCAAATTCTATTGGCAGAGGATAATGTAGTAAACCAGAAATTGGCTGTTCGTGTATTGCAGAAATTCGGGCATACCGTTACGGTGGCTAATAATGGTAATGAGGTTCTTAACTTAGTTGAAAACGAGAAATATGATTTAATTTTGATGGACGTTCAAATGCCAGATATGGATGGATTTGAGGCAACTTCTAATATACGACAGAGAGAACAGATAACAGGCGCACATATACCAATCATTGCTATGACCGCTTATGCCATGAAAGGTGATCGGGAGCGTTGCCTTGAAGCAGGGATGGATGATTACGTCTCTAAACCAATTCAAGCAGAACAGCTTTTTGAAGCTATTGAAAATTCTTCTATACAAGATCGAATAGAGCCAATGTTAGAACAACAGCAAGACACTACCGAAGCACTTGAAGAACAGAAATTAGATGAAGCCTTTGATAAGACCAGAGCATTAGAAAGGGTTGAGGGTGATACTGAGTTTTTGTTAGAATTAATGACGTTATTTATAGATCACTACCCTAAGCTACTCATTGGCATAAATGATGCGATCACACAAAATGATAGTAAAGCATTAGAACGTAATGCCCATGCTATCAAGGGTTCCGTAGGCAACTTTTCTGCTGATACTGTTTATAATTCGGCGCTAAAGCTTGAAGTTATGGGACGTAATAATGATATGTCTGGCGTCAGAGAAGAATATATTGTATTAGAAAAAGAGATTGATCGGTTAAAACTAGCTTTTGATAGGTTTAGAAATCGTTAGAAAATACATAAACGTTCTAAAGACAACCCCCTAACCCCCTTTTTTAAGGGGGAATCATGTGGAGTATTCCTTTTGCTAAGGGGGGAATAAATCGAGTCATGTCAACATTCCCCCTTAGCAAAGGGGGTCAGGGGGTTGTGAAAAACGTTGAAATACTATGTCAAAATGGCATTTTTTAACGATTACTGTTTAGAAAGGATTTGATGTCATGAAAATATTGATTGCCGAAGATGAAATTGTATCTCGTAAGGTGATTGAAAATACACTAAAAAAACATGGGCATGATGTTGTTGTTACTTGCGATGGTGTTGAAGCATGGCAGGCACTTCAGAGTGAAAATGCACCTAAGTTAGCCATTCTTGATTGGATGATGCCAGAGATGGATGGTCTGGAATTATGTCGAAAAATCCGTAATGGATCAGGCAATCAGCTTATATACATTATTTTACTTACATCAAAAGGACAAAAAGAAGATATAGTCGAAGGATTACGTGCTGGGGCTGATGATTATGTTCCCAAGCCTTTTTACAGTGATGAATTATGTGCAAGAGTTCAAGCAGGTATACGCATAATAGAATTACAGGAGAGTCTGACTATTCGAGTTAAGGAACTTGAGGATGCACTATCAAAAGTCAAGCAACTTCAGGGATTATTACCCATCTGTTCCTATTGCAAGAAGATTCGGGATGATAAAAACTACTGGAATCAAGTTGAAGAATACGTTACCCAGCACGCAGAAGTTCAGTTTAGTCACAGTATCTGCCCAGAATGTTATGAAAAACATATAGTTCCTCAACTTGCAGCATTTAAGCAACTTTAATAAATGATGTTAATTTTTTAGGAAATAGAACGCGGATCAGGTGGATTTGCGCGGATCGAAAGAAATAAAGAAAAATCCGCGAAAATCTGTTTAATCCGCGTCATCCGCGTTCTGTTCCTAAAGTTTTAAAAGGTTTCTTAAACTTGCTTAAGCCCAATAAAAAAATAAGGTAGGTTATTAAACATGCAAAAAAATAAGATTCTCGTTATAGATGACGATCCTGTTATTGTTAAATTAGTGACTGTTATGCTTAAAGCACGAAACTATGATGTAGTCGATGCATTTAATGGTGATGATGGATTGATAAAGGCAAAGAGCGAAAATCCAAATCTGATTCTACTTGATATAAGTATGCCGACTATAAGTGGTTATGAAGTATGTCAAAAATTGAAATCAGAACATAATACAGAAAAAATACCTATTATTATGCTTACTTCCGAAGACTATACAGAAGCAGTAGAGATAGCACATCGAGCAGGGGCAAATGATTACATTGTTAAACCCTTTAATTTGGCAATATTGATAAAGAAAATAGACAAACTCCTCCGCTAAGTAGGATAGGCACTGCCCAACTTTCAAGTATTAAGGATCCATGATTAAATAACTTACTTACTTGACGGAATAACATGGCTTTAGCCTGCGTTAAAAATATAAACAAATGCGGAAGTTATTAAATTCGCAATCTTTAATACTTGAAAGTTGGATTTCGTTCCTCAATCCAACCTATTTTTTCTCTATCTATACGGTAGTTCCAAATCGGGAAGTTATTTAATCACGGATCCTTATCTTCATCATATATTGCACTTGGCGCACCGATCCAGTAACCAGAAACGTTTCCGGGTGGATCAAATACAGTGACTCCATCTTTTGTGTTCGATTGTCATTAAACCTTTAACCTAGTGAAGATATATTCCAATTGGTATGGCTTCTTTTGGGATTACCTAAGGATGTTCAACAAGGATTGAAGGAACGATTGAAGGGATATTTTGGTTTTACCTAACGTTTTGTCTTGAAGTAATAGTTATGATATTTATTTGACATAGCAATTGCTCAAACTCACCTACCATTGACCTTTGTATTTGAGATAGAAGGAATATCGCTCTAATTGTAATTGTTATTCTTCTTGAAAATCCTGTTTAACGAATTACACAAATTGACGAATTTCACGAATTATTATTTTATCTATATTTGTGTAATTCGTGATTTACAAATAATTTTTGCATTATTTAACGATTACATTTAAGTAGGAATTTATATGAAGTTAGATGAAATTCAGACATTAGCTTCTGGTCTGAACCTCGACAATATACTTGTTAAGCCTGAGGAAATTATATTTACTATGGATGAAAAAGGGGATCTGGAAACCACATTTCCAGTACCCAATTGCGATAACTGCGCCGAGAAATGTTGTCCGAATGGAGTTGCGATCTCCCTTTACGATGTAGCAAGGTTTGTTGATGTTGATCTCGTTAGTTTTATCTCTGGAACATTTTCTGGATATATAGACCTTTTCCTTTCAGAAGACGGAGGAGAAAATATAAAACTTTCACGTCCATTTATGTCTGGAAGTAAACCTGAAATCAAAGATTGCGTTTTTATGGATGAGGAGCGAAAGTGCAGTATATACGAAAACAGACCGCTTATATGCCGTGCATATCCGATTTCGATAAGGATTGACGAAAATAAGCGGAAAGTAGCATTCTGGATGGGCGGATGTAAGAATTATGATTTATGCGATAATGAACCGATTTTTCGCAGGCTATTTCTCAGTGCAATTCAAGACTACAACGAAAAGGTAACTTCCAATTCACTTCTCATGTATTCAAGGAATCGCATCCGGGATATAGGGCTTGGTAAATACATGGAAGACGATTGGAAAATACTTTTAGATCACAACAAGAAAAATAAAGAACTGGAAAAAAAGGTTGACGATCTCGAAAAGGTTGTAGAGCGATTGAGAATGCCGCAGGATTATAGCGTAATAATACAAAGGATACAATCCGAAAACGACTGGTTAAAAGAAAGACTGGTAAATCTGGAAAAAGAGATGATATCGCAAAGTGAAAGAGCGCATAACGTCATATCAGAACTTACGACTCAAGTCTCTTCGGAATATAGAAAACTGCTAGAAAGCATGATTCAGATGCAAGGTCAGATTCAGAATCGAGAAGGTAAAGGCTTTTGGAAAAGATGAGAATGGCAAAAAAGTTGCTGAAGGTTTTATATAAGACCATCAGAACCTGATAGTAGAACAAAAACAGCCCCAGTTACGTCTAATGATCTGTTAGAATTATTAAGTATGCCAAAAAAAATGTGAATGATAGCATAAGAAAAACGATTATCATTGTTGATGGAGGTTATTAAAAATGAACACAAATCAAGATAGGAAATGGATTTTTATCTCTCTTGGGTCAGTAGGGATTTTTGCTCTGTTAATTATTGCAATACTGTTATTTAACTCCCACCCTGGTACTGCGGCAGACGAACCAAGTACAAATTTTGTTCTCAAACCTGAGATGCAGATACTTCAGGAGTTAGATAAGGCTTACGTTGAATTAGCCAAAATATCAATACCATCTGTTGTTAAAATAAAAAGTGAAGTAACACAAAAAAAATCAAATACAGATTTACGTCAGCGTAAAGGAGATAATAGTCCTTTTGATCCGTTTAATTTCTTTGACGACCCTTTCAAGTTTTTTGATGAACAACAACAAACACCTAGACCATCAAAAGGATGGGGTTCTGGTTTCATTATTGACAAAGAGGGACATATTCTTACTAATAACCACGTCGTAGCTGGTGCAGATAAGATTACGGTAACACTTGACGACAGGCGTGAATTCGAGGCAAAAGTGATCGGAACCGATCCAGAGACGGATATTGCAGTGATCAAGGTTGAGCAGGACAATCTACCAATTGCAAAGCTTGGTGATTCCGATAAGGTACAAGTCGGTGAGATAGTAATGGCTGTCGGAAGCCCATTTGAACTAACACGTTCTGTAACAACAGGAGTAGTTAGTGCTACCGGTCGTTCTAATGTCGGTATTCCGGGTTTGACTTATGAGGATTTCATTCAGACAGATGCGGCGATTAACCCCGGTAATAGCGGCGGACCGCTCATGAATATCAAAGGGGAAGTCATTGGTATAAATACAGCTATCGCAACAGGTGGTTTGAGTGGTGGTAATGTTGGAGTTGGCTTTGCGGTTCCGATTAACACAGCCAAAAGCATAATGGAGCAACTTCTCAGTGACAAGAAGATCATACGTGGATGGCTTGGAGTTGTATTACAACCAGTAAACAGCGATATTGCTGAGAAGTATGGACTCAAAGAGAATAAAGGTGCATTGATTTTGTCTGTTGATGGTCCTGCAAAAGATGCTGGTCTAAAAAACGGCGACCTGATAATAGAGTATGATGGCAAGGTTGTCTCAGACAGCGCACATCTATCAAAGATGGTTGCCGCTTCAAAACCAGATGATAAAGTAAAAATCAAAGTCATTAGGGATGGCAAGGAAAAAGAATTCAACGTAAAACTTACTGAAAGAACAAAGGATGCCATTGCAAAGCTAAGGGGTTCCGATGAAGGCAATACATCTGGCAGTAGTGAAGAATGGATGGGAATGTCGGCTCAGGACCTTGATGACTCTCTTGCACAACGTATGGGATACGAGAATCAGAAAGGCGTCATAATAACCAATGTAGACCCATCAGGTCCCGCCATGCAAGTTGATAATCCACCTCAACGTGGAGACTTGATTCAGGAAATTGAGGGGATGGATATCAAGAATATGAGTGATTACAAGAAAGCAATTGAGAAAACCAAAGATGAAAAGAAAATAATGGTTAGACTAAGAAGAGCATCCTCCGACCCTTGGTATGTAGTGCTTAAGAAAGAATAAGGCAGATAGCCTTTCAAATTACGTTAAGATTCCTCAGAAGAAGAAGGTTCAAAATCTGGGTCTGATGAGTAAAATTTAGGTGAGTAGTAACGATGATTCTTGTTTTCAGTTTAAAGCCTAAGCTAAAAACTGAAAACAGGAAATATACAAAGGATTAGTAGCGAGAACTACGTCCAAAGCTGAAACTATTGGATCTCTGTTCACGCTCTCTTGGTTCTTTTGCTTCATCAACCCTTAGTGAGCGACCATCAAGTTCCTTGCCATCCATAGCGGCCTTTGCTTTTTGTGCGTCCGCATCTTGAGCGAATTCGACAAATCCAAATCCCTTTGATCGGCTGGTATCTCGATCCTTAATTACTGTTGCAGAGGTAACTTCTCCATGAGCTGAGAACGCATCTTGCAACATTTGATCAGTCGTGTTAAAACTTAGATTACCAACGTAAAGTTTTCTTCCCATTAGCTTATAAACCTTTCATTCGATAGACAGGTGTAAATCTGCTAAATATATATGCAGAAGACACCTTAATGATACTGATAGAGAGATACTTTCTAGTATTTCTCATTGAATCCGTTTTCAGTATTTGCTGAAATACAGACTAAAAATTGAAGTTTCGCTCAAGTTTTTGTTATTAAAAAGAGGTGCAAACGTGGAAGATTCTCATTAGGAAGGAGAGTCGAACAAACGATTTCGCACAATTTTCCTGTAACGCTGACCTAGCAGCTTCAATATATATTATAGCATAGTATAATATATTTGTCAAATAAAAAAAATAACTAGAGACTGTATTGATTTTGTGGATCAAAGAAAGTGAAAGCGAAATTAGCCAGTGATTAACACGGATTTTCACGGATTTTATCTGTGTTTCATCCGTGTAAATCAGTGGCTAAATTTTATTTGCCCACTAAACTAAAACAGTCTCGTATTAATTTAGTAGGGCAATAAACAGGGAAAGATACGAGGAATTCCTCAAGATAGACTTTCCACATGGTATTATACCTATTTTAATTAGAAATGAGACTCATTCTTTTTGTCATTTTGTACGGAGTAAAGAATCTTCTTGAGGAGTATTTCACCACAGAGGACACGGAGATCACAGAGAGGAAAGTAATCAGTATGACAAAAACTGATCACTGATTACTGATCACTAATTCTTCTCCGTGAACTCTGTGGTGAAATACTGAGTGTGTCCCATATATGAAACATAAAAAATTACCGCAGAGACGCAAAGAACGCAGAGGAAACGATGAGAAAATCAATTCTCAGCTCCGCCGAGTCGGGAAATCAATAAAACCTCTGCGAATT
>Ga0247841_10000890_pt1 | contig 73482 bp, 50 predicted proteins | sample LaCruzMarch2015__2_FD_192410 | JGI IMG/M metagenome (GOLD analysis project Ga0247841, IMG submission 192410) | Freshwater microbial communities from meromictic Lake La Cruz, Castile-La Mancha, Spain - LaCruzMarch2015_18m | ecosystem: Environmental > Aquatic > Freshwater > Lake | place: Spain... | reverse complement strand
CTTCTGGCTACATCGTCTTCAAACTTCCACCCTCAACCGCCGCCGTGCCGCCTAACCCGAAGAATTATGTCTTACACCCCTCATCATCTTGGGCGGTTCGGGAGCCCAATCCTCATTTCCGCCGGTCGTGACGGGGCTCACGGGCAAGTTGCAAATTGCCGGATCGGGGAAGGTATGCATAAATACCGCCACTCAAACCCCCAATTCGGCCGCGACCATCCAGGTTGACTCCACCGGAACATTCTATGTGCAGAATCGGACGATTCCCAACAACATTACCTTGTGGGGCGGCACCCTCGGGGAGGGATACGGCCAGTTGCGCCTGGCTACAGCCACCGTGTCCGGAACCATTACTCTCGCGGCTGCCAGTTCGATTGGCGGCGCCGGCACAGAGCGTGGAACGATAAGCGGCAACATCATCGGCTCCCAGGCGTTGGAGATAAAGGGGGGCGGTACGATCACCCTCAGCGGCGCAAACTCCTACAGCGGCGGGACGACGATCAGCGCCGGGACGTTGATCCTGTCCGGCGGCGCGGACCGCATCAAGTCCGGTAGTGACATTGTAGTCACAGGCACGCTGGACATGAATGGGCAGATCCAGACCTTCGATTCGGTGACCGGCGCGGGAACTATCACGACCGGCGGCGGGGCATTGACCATCGGCAGCGCCAACGCCTCTTGCACGTTCTCCGGTGTGATCAGCGAGACTGGATCTTTGACCAAGAGCGGCAGCGGTATGCTGACACTCTCCGGTGTCAACACCTACAGCGGGGTTACGACAATCAGCGTCGGTATTTTGCAGCTATCCGGCGGCGCCAACCGTATCAAGTCCGGCAACGACATCATCATCACTGCCAGGCTGGACATGAACGGGCATGCCCAGACCTTTGATTCGGTGACCGGCACCGGAAGCATCACGCTCGGTGCCGGCGGCACTTTGACCATCGGCAGCGGAGGCTCCAACGGCACGTTCTCCGGTGTGATCAGCGAGACTGGGGTTTTGATCAAGAGCGGCGCCGGCACACTGACACTCTCCGGCGCTAACACCTTCACCGGGGCGGCGACGATCAGCGCCGGGACTGTGGTTGCGCAGAACAGCGAAGCGTTCGGCACGACGGCCGGCGGCATCTGGGTTGCCAGCGTGGCAACTGTTGATCTTGGCGGAACAATGACCGCCGACACTCTTGACCTGGGAGTGGAAACGATCACCGTCTCCGGCTCTGGAGTCGGGGGCAACGGGGCGTTGGTCAATAACGGTGCCAACTCCCAAATCAATGCCGTCGAAAAACTCGTGATGGCGGCGAACGCCACGATCGGCGGGGTGAGCCGGTGGGATATGCGAGGCTCGGGTAACAGCCTTAATATGGCCGGCCACAATCTTACCAAGACCGGCGGTAACTATGTCGGCTTGATCGGCACCGCCGTCAGCAATCCCGGCAGCATTGACGTTCAGGATGGAACATTCAATCTCTCACTTACTGCCACCTTGGGGGGAACTTCGGCCAATAAGTTGACGGTGCAGAACGGCGCGCAACTGTCTTTCTATGCTCTCTCGGTGGCGCCGGCATGGACGTTGATTCGGAATGACGGCGCGACAGTTGCCGCCACCTCGGGTACCGGCAGTGCTTGGGATGGCCCCGTCACGCTCAACGGCGCTGGAACTTTCAGCGTCAGCGCCTCCTGTGGACTGACAATTGACGGAACCATCAGCGGCGGCGGGTCGTTCACCAAGATCGGCACCGGCACGCTGACGCTGCATGCCCTCAGTTCCTATACAGGGGGCACGGTCATCAACTCAGGTACGCTGGTGAGTGTAGCCAACGGAGACACTCTGACGAGTAACAGCAGCCTTGGCTCCAGGAGTCCTGGAAACACGGTTACCATTGGTAGTGGCGGTGTGCTGACCGGTTCCAACAACAACTGGGCCGACAATGTCTCTGCGGCCGCGGACGGGTCAGCCGCCCACAGCTACGTCATCAATGCTGGAGGCATGCTCAGCAATCCATCCGGTTGGGCTACTGGGTTGGGGAGCCTGACGCTGAATGGCGGCACACTGGAAGTCAACAATGGCTGGAGTGCTTCAGCCCCCGCGTATGTTCTGGTTGGCGACGTGGCGGCGGGCGGCGCGACTATTTCGCGCATAACGCAACCGGGCGCAACTTACGCGCTTATTCGCCTGAACGCAACGCCTCGAATCTTCACAGTAGGCACAGGAGCAACGCTGTCGGTGGCGGCGGAGTTGACTGTCGGGGGGCTCAGAAAAGAGGGGGCCGGCGTACTGAAGCTCAGCGGTGTGAACACGTACAGCGGCGGGACGACGATTAACGGCGGGACGCTGCAACTGGGAGTCGCCGACGCGGTGCTCGATACCGGATCGGTGGCGATCAACTCGGGTACCGCGGTGTTCGATGTGAATAGCGTGGCACAGACCATCGGCGTGTTGTCGGGCACCGGCGGTACGCTGAGTCTAGGCAGCGGTGCGCTGACTGTCAACCAGACGGCTAACGGTACGCTGAGCAGCGTCATTACGGGCACGGGCAGTCTTACCAAGACCGGCGTCGGCGCGCTGACGCTCTCCGGCGCGAACACCTACACCGGCATAACCACGATCAACGGCGGCGTGTTGAGCGCCAATACAGTTGCCGATTCTACGGGCAGTTCGATTGGCTTGAACAACACCGTGGCGGGCGCTCTTACCTTTGGTTCCACCGGGGGCACGCTCAACTTCACGGGCGCGAGCGGCGCCACCACCCGCGCCATCACGTTCACCGGCCAAGGCGTGTTCGACATCAACAGCAGTTCGGCTCTCACCATTGGGGCGACGGGAACCGGCACCCCCCCCGCAACAAGCGCCTGGACCGGGAATGGCGGTATCTTCAAAAGCGGGGCCGGGACTTTGACCGTTCGAAACAACAGCACGGGCCGCGCTGGCGGCTTTGTGGTGAACAGCGTCACCGGCGGCACGTTCACCATGCAGGCGGGCACGCTTAATATCAGCCCGGAAGGCACGACTGGCGGTGCCCATGCCGTGATTGGGGATAGTGGCGGCGCAGGGGTCTTTAACCAGACCGGCGGCTCGGTGATGTTTGCCCCATTGAATGCCAGCGCGGGCAACTTGTTTTATGTGGGTATTGCGAGCGATGGCACACTGAACATTACGGGCGGAACCTTCACTGTGGACGGAAACAAAGCTGGGGGAATGACAGTCGGACGCCAAGCGGACGGTGTGTTGACGATTGGTGGTGGTACGATCACCGCAACAGTGGATACGCCTTTGGTGAACATCGGCTTTGGCATCAATGCATCCACCGGCATACTGAATCTACAGAACAATGGCGTGCTGCTGACAAAGACGATCACTTACAACATCGGCACATACACCGGCTCTGGCACCCTGAACTTCAATGGCGGCACACTCAGAGCCAAGGCTGCCAGTTCAACGGTATCACCGGGTTTCAATGCCGCCACAATCACCAGCAACGGTCTGATAGTGGACTCAAACACCCACGATATCACCATTGCCCAAGCGTTGTCCGGCGCGGGCGGGTTGACCAAGGTCAGCACCGGCACATTGACGCTCTCCGGCAACAACACATACTCAGGCGTAACCATCGTCAGTGGCGGCGCTCTGACACTTGCATCGGCCGGTACATTGAACAGTTCGGGAACACTTAACATCAGTGGCGCCGGGGCGGTCGCCAACATCGACGGCACTTGGCTCCAGAACGGTACCAACAGCGATACCATTAACGGCGGCGGTGTGGTGAACCTTAGCGGCTACGCTTCAATTTCGGGCTCCGCTGGCGCCATCTTTGTCGGGTCTACTACGAGCGGAACTCTCAACATGACGGGTGGCACTTTCAGCTTCAGTAAGACTGGTGGCAACGGATTTGGAATTGGCTGGAGCGGCGCATCTGGTCTGGTGAATGTGTCCGGCGGCGTCATGAATGTTGCTATCAACGATGTGTTCTTCGTCGGTGGCAGCGGCGCGTCCGCGGTTGGCACTTTGACTGTGAGCGGTACCGGCTCGGTGTCTGTCGGGACAATCAGTCTTCCGGCCGCCGGAACAGGCTGGGTCAATCTCGGTACCGGCGCTACCGGCGGTGCGCTGCAGCTCACCGGCCTCACCGGGTCGGCGGCCGGGACGCTGAACTTCAATGGCGGCACGCTGGTGGCCGGCGGCAGTCTCACGATACCCGCTGCAATTAATACCGTTGTGAAATCCGCCGGCGCAATCATCAACACACTGGGCAATAATCTCACCATCGCGAGTGCGTTAGTCAATGGCGGCGGCGGTGGCTTGACCAAGACCGGGGCTGGCATTCTAACCCTCAGCGGTGCCAATACCTATGTCGGCAACACTATCATCAGTGGCGGGACGCTGGCGCTGGGCGCGAGCGACAGGTTGGACGATATCACCGCCGTGATAGTCAATGGCAGCACTGCCACATTTGATCTCGGCGGTTATAGCGAGACCGTCGGCAGCTTCGCGCTCAGCAATGGCGGGACCCTGGCCGGGAGCGGCACGTTGACGGCCGCCACGTACAGCTTGAGCGGCGGTACGGTGAATGCGAACCTGGGGGCAGGGTCGGTGATGGTCGCCACAGGAACGACGACTTTGAACGGAACGGAAGACGGCGCCGCCGTCAGCATCACGAGCGCAACGCTGACACTCGGCGGTAATAACCGGCTTTCAGACAGCGCCGCGATTACGATCAGTGGCGGCACGTTGAACCTCAACACACATACCGACACTATCGGTTCGCTTGCAGGCAGCGGCACGGTGACGCTGGGCGCCGGCGGTGCATTGACCTCGGGCGACGGCAACAGCACGGAGTTTTCCGGTGTTATCAGCGGCGGCGGCTCAGTTACCAAGCAAGGCGCCGGTACTTGGACCCTTACGGGCAACAACAGCTATGACGGATTGACCACGGTAAGCGCAGGGAAACTCTTGGTCAACAACACGAGCGGTGCAGGCCTGGTGGGCAGTGTGTCGGTTGGCAGCAGCGCCACACTGGGCGGGAAGGGGACACTATCCGGGGCCGTGAGTGTGGGTGGCACGCTCACGCCTGGTGATGCAAGCGCGCCGGGTACGCTGACGGTCGGTGGTTTGACATTTGCCTCGGGCGCACACTGTGTCATGCGTATTGACAGCGGTGCTTCGCACGACATGATCGTTTCCACTGGTGCGGTGAATCTGGGCGGTGCGACGCTGTCGCTGGACACGGCGGGTTTTGCGGTTGATAACACAAGCGGAATTGTATGGCTGATCCACAATATCAGCGGTTCGCCGATTTCCGGCACATTCAGCGCCACGACCGTGGCGCTTCCAAACGGAGAATGGACAATCACAACCACAGCCAAGTACTCGACCGGTGCATCGACCGGCGGCGATGACGTAGCGCTGATCCCGCCCGCGGGCACGACGTATATGCTCCAGTAGGGTTAGCGAAGACAAATCGAGTAACTGGGTGGCTGATTGACCCAAGTGTTGGTATGCGAACCCATTGTTCCCTGAAAGGGAGTCCTCGACGCACTCTTTACCACAACACTTCATATGATCCACGTAAATGATCGGCTTTATCGGGCTAGCCCGACTTTCGCAGATTTCGGGCAGTTTCAGAAATATCCGATTCCGGACAGGCCGCCATGTATTCATGGGGTCTATATGGTGGGCGATACAGGACTCGAACCTGTAACATCCAGCGTGTAAAGCTGGCGCTCTAACCAATTGAGCTAATCGCCCTTCAATTACTGCGCAGGAAGATCATGCAGCATGGCACAGAAGCCAAAACTCGGCCCAAAATACAGAGTTATGAGAACGCAAACAACTCTTTTTGGACAAGAGATGCGCTGCGTGGTTTTGAGACACAGGGCACAGGCTTTGAATTATCCAGGCGGATGTGTTCTCCCTGGTCAGCGTCCCGTCAGCACTTTGAGAAACCGCATGACCTGCAAACCTGACAGCCTTCCTCGAAGATCAGATTTGCAGTGCAAGATGGGCATTTGACTTTGAACACCGTGTCGGCTTTGTTCGCTGTGTCCGCGCCGTTGGTTGCGTCCATGGTCTTGAGTCCCCGTTGCAGGCTGGAAAGATCCACTTTTCCAAGAAGCAGCGCTTCCAGCCCGGCAATATCCTTGGCCCTATGGTATTTTTCTATGGCCTTGGCCAGTCCGTCACCAAGGGACGTGATGTGTCCATCCTTCGTAGGTACGGACAGGTTTGATCCAATTCCTGAGAGCTGGGCGATGATATCGCTCATCGATCCGTTGACCCGCAGGTAGAGCGAGACGACGCGGCAAATGGCTTCGAGGTCGGAATTTGCGACATCACCGCCCTTCCCGAGCTGCGCGAACAGCTCGCGTTCACGTCCGGTCTTCGGATCGACGACAATCTTGACGTGCATATTCCCGAACGGCGTCATCTGTTTGACTTTCAAAGCCGGCATGACGTCAGGAACAGAAACAGGCCTGATGGCGGCCTCTCTTGAATGATCGAACGCATCGTGCTTCTTTGAGTCGCTGCCGGAAAGTGACATTGGCTGGTTGTCGCGGCAACCATCGCGGTACACGGTTACGCCTTTGCATCCGTGTTCGTGGGCCATTATGAAAATCTTGCCCACGTCTTCCTCGGCGGCGTCATGATCGAAGTTTATCGTCTTGGAAATGGCCGCATCGCAATGTTTCTGGAATGCCGCCTGCATTCTTATGTGCCACTCCGGAGTAATGTCGTGCGCAGTCACAAATACTCGTTTGACATCATCCGGAATGCCCTGGATATCCTTGAGGGAACCTTTCTGCGCGATTTCCTCCATCAGTTCCGGTTTATAGAAACCACGTTCCTTGGCGATCCGCTCAAACTGCTCGTCGATCTCGATGAGTCTCTTGCCTTCAAGAACGTTCCGATAGAAAATCAGCGAAAACAGCGGCTCAATGCCGCCTGAACAGTTTGCTATGATACTGATCGTGCCGGTGGGCGCCACGGTGGTCGTGCAGGCATTTCTCATGCGAATGCCTTTCTGATCCCAAGTGCTGCCTTTCCAGTTCGGGAACAGACCCCGCTCTTCCGCCAGCTTTTGCGACGCAACATGGGACTCGTCATTGAGGGTTTTCATGATCTTCTCACCCATGGCGAGACCCTCTTCGCTGTTGTAGGGAATCCCGAGTGCGTAGAGCGCGCTTGCAAAGCCCATGACGCCAAGGCCAATCTTGCGATTGCCGCGCGACATGGCGGTAATCTCAGGAATCGGGAAGCTATTGATCTCAATGACATCGTCAAGGAATCGCGTGGCGAGGTGAACAACGCGGGTGAAGCTCTCGAAATCAAAAGTCCTGAGACCATCTGCGTCGCTGCGGACAAACTTCAGAAGATTGACGCTTCCGAGGTTGCAGCTTTCATATGGAAGCAAGGGTTGTTCGCCGCAGGGATTGGTCGATTCTATCCTGCCGATTTGAGGAGTCGGATTGTCACGGTTGACCCTGTCAATGAAGACCACACCCGGTTCTCCTGATTTCCAGGCCCTGCTGACCAGAAGATTGAACAGCTCGCCGACCGTCCAGAAAGTGCCGTCTTCTTTCTTTAGTTTGCCCTGCTTGTTGTTGCGTGGATTTACGGTTATGTGTTCCGTTTTGGGCGCGTCCTTTGCCTTGTTCATGAACTCGTCTGTAATCGTTATCGACAGATTGAAGTTCGTCAGCTTCGTAAGGTCCTGTTTTGCGTCTATGAATTCGAGTATGTTCGGATGGTCAATTCGCATGATGCCCATGTTGGCACCCCTGCGAAACGCACCTTGCTGGATCGCATTCGTAGCTTCGCTGAAGACTTTGATAAACGAGAGTGGACCGGAGGTTGTTCCGCCGCTTGAAGAGACAAGGTCACCGGCCGGCCGCAGATGGCTGAAGTCGAACCCAGTACCGCCACCGGCCTTCTGAATTAGCGCAGTATTCTTGATGCTGGTGAAAATTCCATCAATGCTGTCGTCGACTGGAAGAACAAAGCAGGCTGACAACATGGCCATGCGTCGGCCGGCGTTCATGAGGGTGGGGGAGTTCGGCATGAAGTCGCCTACGGCCATCATTTCGTAGAAAGCATCCCTGACTGTCTCGACCGCGTTGTCTGACAATCCGTAGCCTTTTTCGGCCGCCGCAACTGCCGTTGCGACGCGATCATAGAGCTCTTCCGCTGTTTCTGACGGTTTTCCCTGTTTGTCCTTCTTAAGGTAGCGCGTCGAAAGGACTGTCTGCGCGTTGCTTGTAATCTGTACCTTCTTCCGCTTTCCCAGTTCCACATCCTCGAGAATCTTCGTATTCATCTTTGCTTCCTCTCCACTTAGCTTGCGAACAGAATTCGGGCTACCAAATGCTGTCTTGGGATCATAAATACCACACTGTACAAACTCACCAACTACTGCCGCGTTTCATGTTACGCGGGCCGCTCACGCGAGATGCAATCCCGCTAGATGTTGTGGTGTTATCGCCCGCCGACCACCACATAATGTGCGACGAGGTAGACAATATACCTATCTCGTATCCGTGCAAGTAGAATTTCAAACAAAAAATATTGATTCTCAAAATGGCCCTGTTTTCAACAAAATCCTCATTCCTCAACCGAGTCAAAGAGATCTTTCAGTCCCGCTTTTTCCACTGAGTTTGTGCAGATCCGCCGTTGCCATTGCCAAACCGGGAGCGGGATGAACTCCGGACCGATGGCTCGCGGGCGACGGGCCAGACATTGCCGGTGCCGGCAAAGTTCGTCAATACGGCAATCAGTTCCCTGGATGGTTTTACAAACCATTTCCGGTCTGTCTTGATGCGAGTGACAGCCTTTGTGCGCTCAGTCGGCCCAAGCAGGATTTCAATGTCGCATGGCCCCGCGTATCGAGCCAGGATATCGCGCAGGCTGTTCAACCATTCGTGGTGCCCGGCGTCTTCTGTGCAGCGGACCACTATTGACCCGGTTGCGGACTCAATGGCTTTGTCGAGCGGTGTGACGGCGTCCACAATGATGCGGGGTCTTTCGTTCTGGCGCGACACGGAGCCAGTGATGTAGACGATCGTATCCTTCAGCAATGCGTCCGCACACTTGTCCAGTGCGTCGGGGAATACAACAGCTTCCGTTCTTCCGGTGAGATCCTCAAGGGTAAGTATTGCCATCTTCTTTCCGATGGATTTTCCCTGTTTGATGATCCTTGTCGTGATTTCCGATATCAGGCAACAGAAGGCAACCGCCTGCCGGTCCGGGTACCGTGGCAACAAGACAATTGAAAAATGCCTGGGCCAGTTAAGACCGCTGATCGTGTGTTTGTCTTCTTCGAGCGGGTGGGATGTGACATAGATTCCGAGAGTCTCCTTCTCCGCCGTCAGCATTTGATCACGGGTCCACCTCGGCATATCCGGCAAAGAAGACGTTTCCTCACCTTTGCTGTCAACCTGTTCAAACAGGGCTCCCTGGCCGCGTTCTTTATCGACGGCATGTCGTTGACTTGCCTTGATGGCGGCGTCCAGCGCGGCGATCATGGCCGCCCTGTGACTATCGCCTATCGCGTCGAAGGCGCCGCATTTTATCAACGCCTCGATTGTCGAGCGGTTTACCGACTTGAGATCAACACTGCGACAGAAGTGAAAGAGGCTGGTGAAGCGCTTGACTTTCTTTCGAGCCTCAGCGATGGCCTCGACGGCTTTTTCGCCCACGCCCTTGACTGCCGTGAGGCCGAAACGCACCAGATTGCCATCCACGACAAAATCGCAGTCGCAGGTGTTGATGTCAGGCGGCGCGATGGTTACTCCCATCTTCCTGGCTTCGGCCATGTATTGTACAACTTTATCCCTGTCGATACTCTCGTAAGTGAGGGTGGCAGCCAGGAACTCCTTTGGATGGTAGACCTTGAAATAGGCGGTATGGTAGGCGAGGATGGCGTACCTTGTTGAATGGGCCTTGTTGAACCCATAGCCGGCAAATTCGAGGATATGCGCGAACAGCCGTGATGCTTCATCCCTTCCGATGCCATTGGTGTTGGTGCCTTTGAAGAAGTCTGTCTGGGCACTCTCGAGAACACCCTTTTCTTTCTTTGAGATGGCTTTGATCAAAGTCAACGACATGTTCAGTGGAATCTTGCCAAGTCTGTTCATTACCTGCATGACCTGTTCCTGGTAGATCATGACCCCGTAGGTTTCCGCCAGGAGGTCGTCCACGAGGGGATGGATGGATGGTACAGCTTCTTTCTGGTTCTTGCGGTTACAGTATGAAGCAATCAGTTTCATGGGGCCCGGGCGATACATGGCGTTAGCCGCTATGAGGTCTTCAATCCGGTTTGGCTTCATCTGCATGACGGTATCTTTCATGCCCTCGGACTCAAACTGGAATACGCCGTCGGTCTGGCCGAGGCGAAACACCTCAAAGACTTTCTGGTCGTCGAGGGAAAGCTTCTCAGGATCAACGTCCAGCCCCGTTCCTTTCCGGATAAGATCCCTTGTTCGCTGAACGATCGACAGGGTGCGGAGGCCGAGGAAATCCATCTTCATCATGCCGACTTTGCCGCATGTGTTGCCATCCCACTGAGTGATTGCCTCGGGGTTGTCCGACTGTTTACAGAGCGGGAGGAAATTATCAAGAGGGCGGTCGCATATGACGATGCCGGCGGCATGCACTCCCGATTGTCTGACCAGTCCCTCCAGCCGGATACTGTGATCAATGAGTTCCTTTATTCTCGGATCGGATTCATAAAGCGCCTGGAGGTCAGGCTCTTGTTTCATGGCATGCTGTATTTCCACCTTTGGTCCATCAGGAATCATCTTCGCTATGCGGTCAACTTGATCGAGTGGGATTCCCATGACGCGCCCGACATCCCTGATTGCAGCCTTCGCCTTCAATGTCCCGTAAGTGATTATCTGTGCGACATGACCATACTTCTCGCGGGCGTACTGGATTACGCTGGCCCTTCCGTCCTGGCAGAAGTCCAAATCAATGTCCGGGTCTTCCTTGCGTTGCGGGTCGGTAAACCGCTCGAACATCAGTCCATATCGCATCGGGTCCACGTCGCTCAGGTGCAGGGCGTACCCGAGCAGTGTTGCGACACCGCTACCACGGGGCGAAGCGGGAATACTGTGCTGCCTGGCATACTGTACGCAGTCATTGATTATGAGAAAATAGGAGCTGTAGCCCTTCATGTCGATGACTTCGATTTCGCGCGTCAGCCGGTCGCGATACTCCTGGGGCGGCTTGCCTGGGGCAAATCGTTCGTCGAGTCCGGCCCACGCCAGCTTGGAGAGATACTTTGTGTCGGTTTCTCCTTCGGGGGTGTGGAAAACCGGAAGTTGCTTGCTTGAGAAATCAAGCTTGCATTCGTTCATCTCTGCGATACGACACGTGTTTTTCAAGGCGTCCGGCCATTCGGAAAGGACCGCGTGCATTTCGGCCTGGCTCTTGAAGTACAAGTCGGGGGAATACCTCAGTCTTTCCTCCTGAGTCAGCTGTTTGCCGGTGCCGATGCAAGTGAGGATTTCGTGTGTGCTTTTGTCCTCGCGTGTCAGGAAATGAACATCATTGGTTCCCACAAGCTTTACGTCGAGGTGTTTGGCCAGTTTGGCGAGGGCCGGATTGACGCGGACCTGCTCCGGGTAGCCCTGGTTCTGGATTTCCACGAAAAACCGGTCGCGCCCGAATATCTCCATGTACTCGCCTGCGATCCTTCGAGCCTTTGCTTCATCATTGGCGATGAGCGCTGCCGGCACTTCGCCGCCCAGGCAGGCGGTGCAGCAGACAAGACCCTCGTTAAGCTCGGCCAGCAATTCCCTGTCAATGCGCGGCCTGTAGTAGAAACCCTCGAGAAAGGAGCGGGACGACAGCTTGAGCAGGTTCTGCCAACCCTTGTTGTTAATGGCCAGCAGCAGCATATGATAGGCGGCGGTTTCTATACCGCCCATTGAGCGGTCCTGTCTTGAGGTAGGCGAGATGTAAGCTTCAATGCCGAGTATCGGGGTTATGCCGGCCTTGGTTGCAAGCTTATGAAACTCGTAAGCGCCGAACAGATTTCCGTGGTCTGTCAATGCCACGGATTTCATTCCGGCGTTCACCGCGGCGTCGACGAGATCCTCGGTGCGGATCGCGCCGTCGAGAAGCGAGTAGTGAGAATGTACATGAAGATGAACGAAATCCATGGCGCGCATTGTACCACCGGCATGGGTCATATACAGTCCCATGTAGAAATAAATTCAAGGAATTTTCACGCAAGCATCCAGCCCCGGGCATGAAGCCATGGATATCCTTCAAGCTGCAGTCGGTTCGCGGGCAAATAGGGACCGAGTCGACCGGGCAATTGAAATTGTGACCTTGGTCCAGCGCGACATTGAGTCACGGGTGAAAGACCTTTGGGAAGACGCGCGCGTCTTATCCAAAACTCCAGTTCCTGCCGCTCAGGGTGGCAAGTGGACGTGAGCTATTCAATTGCTGGAATCGACCTTGTCTCAAGACGGGAGAATGATAGTCTTGGTCCCATTTGCGGCGACAGGGGCGTAAATGAAGGAGGCCATCAACCATGACTGCGGTTAAGATGCTGGCGGAAATTGAATTGCTTCTTGCCACAGAGTTGACACCTGCAAGCGCCGCCGGGATCCTGCGGCTACTAGGCGTATCGCTGTCGGATGATTTTCTGCGTAATGTCAGATTGTACAGTGACACATTGCCGGTGGGCGCCAGTCTGAATCCATACACCTGTTCGCAAAGGCTGTTGCATTTCCTCTGGGATGCGTTTGATAAGACGCCGTACAGCCTGGCAGTTGACCTCTCCATCCCTTTCCGCCGCCTTATTGCAAAACGTCTGTTCCTGCGCTGCGGCGAACGCTTTATCTGCGAGTCCAACGTGACTTTCAACTACGGGCATCAAATCTCCGTGGGAAATGACGTGTTCTTCAACCGGTCCATCTTCATTGATTCCAAAGGCGGGGTTGTGATTGGAGATGGAGTATGCCTGACTGAGGATGTGCGCATATTCTCCCATGGGCACAGTGAAGCCATACATCACGAGCGAAGTTATGCACCGGTAGTGATCGGGGCGTATGCCAAGATCTATTCCGGAGCCACCGTATTCCCGGGCATCAGTATCGGAGAGGAAGCAATTGTCGCATCCGGGGCTTTGGTTGCCAGTGATGTGCCGTCTCGCATGGTGGTTGCCGGTAAGCCGGCTAAACTCATTCGCGAACGTCGCAGTAACGGCCGCCACGGCAGGGAACTGGAGCACATCTGGCTGGCGGACGAGCAATTCCAGGTTTGCACAGAGGTCGATCAGGCGTTCGAGTGTCACGGTGGTGGCAACTGTTCGCTTCCGGAGCAGGTCCACTGATTGCCGGCGATGCAGAGCCGTCAGTCCGGAAACAGGCGGGCGCCAGCAAGTTGTGGATTCCTCTTCATCAAGCAGGTTGAATCAGTCGAGGTAGATGTAGATAACTGGCCTGGTATCCAGACTTGCGGCAATGAAAGGGCGCAAGGTTTCGAATGGCATTGTCCTTGGGGCAAAGATGAACAGGTATGGCGGCCCCAGCGTGGTTTCGCCATCGTCTTTCCTGGTGCTCAGTGCCGTTCGAACCGCATCCGGTGTTGATGCCTCAAAATGCTGGGTCCGCGTTGACCAGACGCCAGTTTCCTTGTTTACCACGTCATCCGTCAATGTAAGTCTGCCTCTCAGTCCTCCATTCGTGAAAGACACATTGAGTTCCCATGGTTGCACCGAGCGGTTGGCGCTGTCTCGAAGTTTTTCGTCGGGCAGGAAGGCCTTGTAGTACGGATCGCCGCGGGGTGGGGGTTCGATTCTGATGCCGGCCTCGGTGTCAATGGCGGACAGGAATTCGGAAATGTCGTGAATAACGTGGAGGGGCAGAGCCCCGTCGAATTCGACACGGACGCACAGATCGTGTTGTTTACGCCCGAACGTTTCGAACGCCGCGAGGGCGTCCTGCATCCGGTTGCCTTGCATCAGCCTGTTTCCGGCGGCGTCATTCAGCCGTACCACTGCATTGGAGAAAGAAGCCGGCGCGTTTGTTCCGGGCTTGATTCCGAATTGCAGAACCAAGTCCAAAACCCGCAGTTTGCCGTCACTGTTCTCAGGTTTCAGTTGAAATTCAACGGGTTGACCCTTTGTAAAAGGGTATTCCGGATTGGGATAGTGGGATTGATAAACCTCGCCCTGGTCGGCAAGTCGAGGCACGTCAAGCACAGTTTCCTGGTCGTTGTAGTAGGACATGATGCAGTTGGGGCCAAGCACGTCAGCGGCATACGCAAGTTTTTTTCCGGAAGATTCATCCTTAGATGGTCTGAATACCGACCCGACAAATATGAATCCTTCTGCTGGTATGGTTCCCCCTGAGGATTTGTTTATAACCAGGGATTCCATGCGTGTTCTGTAGTGCTTCTTATTGTCCCATTCAGCAGTAACTATTACCCGTTCGCCCTTTGGCCAGAAGCGGTGTCTATTCTGATCGACGGGGCGCCCCGGTTTCATTCCTATAAAGAGAAGAGCGTCATGGATATCGCTTGGTTTGGCAAACGATACCGCCGTGGCCTCATAATCATGCCCGCTGTTCTCCGCAAGAATTCCAAATTCACAAGGGTCATTTTCGCGCAATGCGGTGGCTTCGGCCTGGATCTTGACCCATTTCTCCGTTCGATTCGCCAGCAGCCCGGATCTGACGAACATGTTGGTGTTGGATCCATAAGTCTTCAAATCGGCAGCATAGCGCTTCTGTACCGCCGCCCTATTTGCCTCCCTGGAGGAGACGGGCGCATTGGTGTCAGCAAGAGAAGTCATCATCGTGACCGCTGAAAGCAGGGATGCCACGGCAATAGTATTCGTTCGTGGTCGGAGTCTGATAATCATGATTTCACTGTCGCAAAGTCGGTCAGTCAAGTCAATAGCAGTCAATAGCAGTGCCACGGCATGCAACTTGGAGCCTATCAAATAACCAATTCAGGACGATTCATTGCCGGCATTATCAAGGCACCAACTGGAGTCGCCAGAAACACCGGGTGGCTGGTTCTGTGCATCCCAGAGTATTGGTGCCGCTGACACAGTTCGTAGGCGTGCCGAGATTGTCCCAGCCGTTGGTCATTGAATACTTATTCTGCAGGATATAGGAGCTTCCCTCGTCGCCGGTGAACAGGATTTCCCAGGAGTTGCCGGCTTTGAGCCTGAGCCCCCTGATTACCGGTGATATCGGCGTCTTGGCAAGTACCGCATTCTTATCTGTTTCCATCTTACCGTCAGTCACAGTGACTTCTGTCGCAGAGTCAAAGTTGGTAAAATTATCGTAGTATTCTGACACATGATTTCCGGATTCATCCAGGAACTCAATCCTGTAGGTCCCAGCGGGCAGGCTGGAGAACTCATACGTGCCGTCTCCGGCAGTCGCCTGGGCATAAACTATTCCCCATCCACCTGAATCCTGATACAGGTTCACGGTAATGCCACCAAGGGCGGTGTCGCTGCCTGATTCTGTAACCAGGCCCGAGATGCCCGTTTTCGGAGTCAGGTCCAGGATCGCATCTATCCCAGTCTCCATATTGCCTTCGGTAACAACTATGTTCGTGGCCGAATACACGTCAGCGACATTGTCGTAGTATTCTGTGACGTGATTCCCTGAGTCGTCGTAGAACTGGATCCGGTATGTGCCCGCTGCCGTGCCGGTAAACTCGTAAGTTCCATCACTGCCTGTGGATGTGGCGGATTTGATACCCCAGGAGAAGTCCATGTCATCATAATCCAGAAGATACACATAGATGCCTGTGAGCGGATTACCGCTACCGTTTTCAGTTACCCTGCCGGAAATGCCGGTTTTTGCAGTCACATCCAGGGCTGCATCAATTAGATTGGTTACCAATCCGGAGATCACATTGATGTCAGTCGCCGAGTCTATGTCGCCAGCGTTGTCGTAGAATTCCGTGGTGTGATTGCCGGATGCATCCACAAAACCGATCCGGAAGATTCCGGGCGACAGTCCGTCAAATTCGTACCTTCCGTCAACGCCGGTTTCCAGGGAGGACGCTATTCCCCATCCGCCGAAGTCCTGATAGAGAGTCACGGTGATGCCTGTGAGAACAGTACCACTGCCGGTCTCTATCACGAGGCCCGAGATTCCGGTTGCTGGGATCGGGTCGAGGGCGGCATCTTTTCCGGTGGCCATCTCGCCCTCGGCGACCGGGATATTTGTGGCCGAGTCAATGTCGCCCGCATTATCGTAGAACTCCGAAGAATAGGTTCCGCTGATGTCAATGAATTCAAGTCGATAGGTGTCCGGGGCTAATCCTGTGAATTGATAGGTGCCGTCGTTGCCGGTGAATGCACTGTCGATTTGTCCCCAGCTGAACATCCATGGCCGGTATACATTGAGCGATACCAGGATACCTTCAAGCGGTGTGCCTTTGGCCGATTCGGTTATGGTACCGGAGATGCCGGTTTCTGGAATTACCGTCAGAGTTGCGTCAATGCCTGTGATCTGCGTTTCGCCCGTTACCACTATATTGGAGGCGGTTGCCAGATTGTTTGTGTTCTCATACCATTCGGGAATGTAAATCCCCGCGGCATCCAGGAATTGCACCCGGTTTGTCCCGGCATTGAGACCATCAAAAAGGTAGGTGCCATCCTGCAAGGTTGAGACGGTGGTGTCATAAATCCAGTTGGTACCATTGTAGCAATACAGATTCACCCAGATATCCTTCAATGGAGTTGTTCCGTCGGGTCCTGTAACTGTGCCTGAAATGCTTGTCGGCGGGACTTCAGCCAGCGTCGCATTGATGTTCTCGACGGTGGATGGGGTGGTGATGGGAATGGAATCAGCCGAGTCCCAGAGTGTTTGATTGTTGAAATACTCGTCGTGGTAGCGGCCGTCCGAAGCGAAGAACGCGACCCGGTAGATACCTGTGGACAACCCGCCGACATCATAGTATCCGGAAGATTCTGTTCCAGCGCCCCCCGAATACTCCCACCCGGTTTCGCTCTGACGGTAGGCAGCTACATTAATTCCAGCCAGCGGCGTTACTCCATTTGTGGCGGTAACTCTGCCAGAGATGTGCGAACCCAACGCCAGCGAGGCATTGATGTTCGAGACGATTAGAGATTTGCCGACGGTAATATTGTCTGCCACCGCTGAACTAATGGCGTTGCTGTACCACGCGGACATGTAGACGTTGTTCCAGTCCTCGAATACGACGTGATACCGGCCGGTGGCCAGCCCGGTGATGTTATAAGCTCCGGCGCCATCGGTTTGATCCGATTGGCTCCATTCCCAGGAAGCGCCAGTCCACCGGTAAGCCGCCACATTGATGCCGGCGATCGGCGTTGTCTTGTTTGTGCCGGTCACAGTTCCGATGATATGGGAGGCAGTGGAGAGCGCTGCATTGACATTGTTCACGGTGATGCCGGCGATGGCCGTGATGTGGTTGGCCTGGGCCTGGTTAACCACATTGCTGAACCATTGCGGTGCATAGATGTACTGCCAGTCCTGGAATTGCACAATGCACTGCCCGGGTGGCAAGCCGCCAACGATATAGATGCCATCGCTGTCGGTAGATGTGGAATTGACCTGCTCCCATGAACTGCCGTTCCAGGCATAGACGCCTACGTTCATATTCTCCAACAACGGTGTGCCGCCTTTCCCGGTTACGGTCCCGGTGAACTTGCCGCCGAGGCCAAGCAGAGCATCAATGTTGGATACTGTGCAGAGTGGTGGCACAGGAATGGTTTCCGCGGCACTCTCGAATGGGGTGTTATTATACCACTCTGTTGCATAGTCACCTTCCCACTGGCTGAATTTGATCCGGTACTTACCGTGCACGAGGCCGCCGATCGAGTATGCGCCTGATTCATCCGAATAGCCGCCGGCCCACGACTCCCACGACGATCCGTTGTTACGGTAGGCTTCCACATAGAGAGAGATCCCTTCGCCGCTGGAGTTGGTAACTGTGCCGCTGATCCTTGAGGCCGGGGTCAGACTGGCATTGATATTCGAAACCGCTGCGCTCACCCCAACAACAATTGTTGTCGCAGAATTCTGATCCAGGCCGTTGTCATACCACTCGTTGACGTAATCGCCATTCCAATCCGTGAAAGATACCCGGTATTCACCCGCGGCGAGATCGCTCAATGTGTAAAGGCCGGAGCCGTCGGTGTACTCAGAGGCCTGATACTGCCACGTTGAATCGACATACTGGTAGGCCTCGACCGAGATTGAAGATAACGGCTTGCCGGCTGCGTTGGTTACAGTTCCCTGGATGGTCGAAGCCGCGGAAGCCCATGTCGCCATGACAATCAATACGCATGCCAGCAACCGTCTTGCCATAATGTCTTCCTTTCTCCCGCGCGGTATTTGTGGATAACAACCGCTGGATCCACTGCATCATGATGGACACTCATTATTGTGAAACAAAAATGTCAAAACATGGTGTGGAATGCAAGCGCTTTTCAAGTTGTCAGAGTGGACATCATGGGCCATGGAGGGACAGCACAAAGTAAGAATGCCGGGATTGCTTGATTTGTGGCTGAGGATGTGGCTACAGTGCGTGCGTTTGTTTGGTGGAGAACTATCCGCTTAAAAGAGAAATGCGACTGTGATGCATGACACAGAATAGGGATTATGGAAGAACCGCAAATGCAACTACTTGAAGAAATACTGTCGGGTTGGATCAGGGATTGCTTTACGAATACCTGGCCTGATGTCGCACAGGAAATGTCCAAAGTAGTCGTCACTCAGACCACGACATCGGAATTCGGTGAGTACCAGTGCAATGCCGCGATGAGCTTTTCGAAAATGCTGAAGAAGTCGCCTCGGGATATCGCGCAGGCTGTGATCACAGGGAACCGGCTTCATGAAAGCCTCGAGCGTGCCGAGATAGCCGGGCCGGGATTTATCAACCTCCATCTTCGATCTGACTGGCTCGCTAGACGTGTTGAGGCTGTGGCGGCGGATGAACGGCTCGGGGTGCCCGATGTCGGTGGCGGCCGGACCATTGTCATGGACTATGGCTCTCCGAATATGTCCAAGCCGCTCCATATCGGGCATCTGCGCTCTCCCAATATCGGCAGCGCGCTGGACAAGATCCACAGGTTTCTTGGCTATAATGTTGTTGCCGACAACCATCTCGGTGACTGGGGCACTCAGTTCGGTATTACCATCATGGGCTACCGTAACTTCGGCAACAAGCAGGCCATGATTGATGCACCGATGGAGGAACTCCAGCGTGTCTATACCGAGAGCTTTGCGCGCGGTGAGACTGACGACGCGTGGCGGAACCAATGCCGCCAGGAATTGGTGAAGCTGCAGGCCGGCGATCCGGATAATATGGCGCTCTGGAAGGAATTCATGGAGCTCAGCCTCCAGGAGGTTGGCCGCACATATGAGCGGCTGGGTGTGAAGTATGACCTGGTACGCGGCGAAAGCTACTACAACGACCGGTTGCAGGGCGTGGTTGATCTGCTGGTGCAGAAGGGCATGGCGCGGGAAAGTGAAGGTGCGCTGGTTGTCTTCCTTGATGACGAAAAGTTGCCGCCCGTGATTGTCCGCAAGAAAGACGGCGGATTCAACTATATGACCACCGATCTCGCGACCGTCATGAGCAGGGTGGAGGAGTTCAAGCCCTGCAAGATCCTCTACCTGACGGACGAGCGCCAGCAGCTTCATTTCAAGCAACTGTTCACGATTTGCGGGAAGCTTGGAATAGATGTGAAACTTGAGCATTCGTGGTTCGGCCTGATGCGTCTGCCGGAAGGCACTTTCTCCACGCGGAAAGGCACCGTCATAAGCCTGGAGAAGCTGTTGGATGAGTCCGAGGAGCGTGCACTGGCGGTGGTGCGGGAGCAGAGTCCGGATATGGAACCGGAGCGCCAGAAGCAAATTGCAAAGGCGGTCGGACTGGGCGCCGTTAAATATGCCGATCTCAGTCAGAATCCGCAAAGCCTGGTTGTGTTCACATGGGAGAAGGCCCTGGCGCTCAACGGCAATTCCGCGCCGTACCTTCAATACGCATTTGCGCGGATAGCCAGCGTGAAAGACAAGCTCAGGGAGCGCTACCCCGATGTTGACCTGTCGAAACATCCGATTCAGCTCATTGACCCGGTGGAGAAGGGGCTTGCCGTAAAGGTTGCCAGGTTCCCGGAGACTCTGGTTCGTGTCACGGAGAACTGCAAACCTAACATTCTTACTGACTACCTGTACGAACTCGCGCAGGCCTACAGCACATACTACCAGAACGTACCGTTTCTGAAGGCTCCTGATGGAGTCCGCGAATCGCGTGTGAGACTCTGCGGCATCGTGGCTCAGGTCCTGCAGAAAGGTCTCGACCTTCTTGGCATAACCACGCCCGACCGGATTTGAACCTTAATCCGCGTCCATCTGCGGCTGCTTTTCATTCTAACTGCATCGTTGCGGCTCAGGCGTCGCGGCCATCTGCACTGAGTGATTGCTTCCAGCTCAGCACGGCTTCTCCGATTGTCTGTGCTGCTTTTTCGTGAGAGATGCGGGCTGTGTTGACCATCAGGTCGTACAACATGCAGTCGTCTATATCCGCGTTGAAGTGGTCTTTCAGATACCGCCGGCGGCCGAGGTCTTCTTTCTTTATGAATGCAAGGGCCTCCTCGCGTGCCAGGTGGTTGTGTGTCATAACCTTCTCTATGCGCTGTTCAAGCGGGGTTACCAGCCGCACATGGAAGACATTTGGTAGTGACCGTGTTGCCACGGCGGAGCCACGGCCTACCAGGATGACGTTGCCCAGTGTGGCAAGATGAAGAATGGTCTCGGTGGTCTTTCTCAATAGAGTCAATGAAGACGGATGCAGACCCAGCACTTCTTCCATCACGTCATCGATTGCCGACACCCTGTCTTCCGGCATGAATCTTGCCATATCCACGGGCATGTGGTGCTCTTCAAGGACTTTCTCCACAAGGTTACGGTCAAAGACCGTCCACCCGCACGGTGCCGGGTCGCGAACTTGCAGGAAATCGGCCAGTTTGCCGGCGATACTCATTGCGCCGCAGCCGGCCTGTCTCGAAATTGTCACTGAAGTACGTGCCATGACACAAGGTTTGTGGCGCTCGTGAGGAGACGGCGCAGCTGTCTGACAGTTGATATACGCAAGACATCTTCCCAAATCCGGTCCAACGCTCATGGCTGCTCCCTTCCTTCACGAATGCTGTTTGACTCGTGGTCACGTTTCAGCAAGACGATCTGCCAACAGCTCTATGATGTGCAAGACCGCGTGGATTGTCAACATCCGTGATATGACCCATAACGGGCTTGTCTGGGGCAGGGAGGTCTGGAAGTCTCGTCTGCCAGAGCTTCCGGAAGCTTTATATGCTGCCCGGACAGAAACATCTGAGGATATGAGATGAAGACTATAATCGTTATCCAAGCTTATTCAGGGCAAAAGCATACGCCCCTATGGCCACGGCTTCGCTTGTGCCAAGCCGCGACATGCCAACCCCGACCCTCGGCATTGGATCATAACTGATCTCGCGCGAAGTGCCCGGCACCTTGACGCTGCGCTTTTCTCCCTTGAGAAAGACAGCGAGTTGATCCGGATCTTCGAGATTGAAGGCTTTCTGGGAAAGTCGCCTGAAAGTGCCACCATCGGGTTGCTTGTAAGTGCCATTCATTTCGTTCACGATGGCAGGAAGAAACAGTGGCCACGCCCCTGAAACCCCGCCACCGATCACCACCAGGCCATCAAGCAGCGTAAGCGCCTGCGATATGGCATCACCAGCGACTTCGCCAAGTTGCCGGAACGCTTCCTTTGCTGCCGCCTGATTGCCGGCGACCGTCCCCATGCCGATGTCGAAGATTACCTTTGGTTCCGGGGCGTCGTCGAGCGCGATTCCGCAACCCTTAGCGTAGACGCGACGAACGGCGCGAATGCTCACGCCCTCTTCGACGTTGGTCTCAGGCCGGAGTTTGTTGCGCAACAGCCAGATTTCGCCCGCACAGATATTGTCGCCGCCGAACAGCTCGCCATCACGGACGATGCCAGCCCCGAAACCAGTACCCATGGTAACGCCGAACAGGTTCTTGTATCGTTTCGGAGAACCGGATTTCTCAAGCAACTTATTGACGCGCGGAAGAAAGCCTGAGATGGCTTCGCCATAGACAAAGAGATCGCCGTCATTGTTGATGAACACGGGAATGCCGAATTTCTCTTCCAGCATCGGCCCAAGGGCCACACCGCCGCGAAACGCAGGCAGATTCCCTAGGTCGCCGATGATGCCGCGGGCGTAGTCGGCCGGACCCGGAAACGCGAAGCTGATGGCCACAGGCGCGGCTGGCAGCGACTTACGGACGCGTTCGAACCCGCCGACGATCGTGGCCAGGCATGCGTCGAGACGATCACCGTTCGACGGAACAGAGAATGGTTCGATGGCCAGGCTGTTACCTCGGACGGCGGAGAACTTGAAGTTTGTGCCGCCGGCATCAAGAGTGAGAACGATCCGCCGATCCTGTTCGCCGTTCACCATCTTAATCCACCAAGTGCTCGGGTTTCTGGCCGACTTTCCAGCCGCGAAAGCCGAAGAACATCAGGTACAGGTAGCCCACAAGGACTATAGAGAGCGACAAACGCACACCCATGAAGTCCATCATCGCGCCCTGGATCAACGGCATCAACGCACCACCGACGATCATCATGACCAGCAGTGAGCTGCCCTGCGGCGTATCCTCGTCGAGGCCACGGATAGAGAGCGTGAAAATGTTCGACCACATGATCGAATTGAAAAGACCGATTCCCAGGATGGACCACAACGCGAACTTGCCCGTCGTAACCATGGAGAAGATTGTCAAAACTGATGCTACGATTGCGAACAGCCCTATCGTTGTCCCGGCTCTCGACCGGCTGACCGCGAAGAACCCGAAGCACAGGAAGATCATGACCGCGTAAGGCAGCACGCTGACCGGATCGATGAACACACCACGGGTCAGCTTCTCCTTAAAGGTCGCGCAGGCGAAGATGATCAGCGCAGACACCACAGCCGACACGCTCATCCAAGGCCATTTCAGGGACGGGCGGATGTGGCTTAACGCGATGGCGCCCATGATGCGTCCGATCATCAGGCCACCCCAGTAGAATGACAGGTATTTGTCGGCATCCTGATGGGCAAGTCCCATCACGCTCTTGTCCCCTAGATAATTAATCAGGATGCTGCCGATGGTCACCTCGCTCCCGACGTAGAAGAAGATCGCCAGCCAACCCCACTTGAAATGAGGATGGCGGAAGGCGCGAACCCCGGCGGCAATCTTATCCTTGTTCTCGAAGCCGGGCAATTTGACGAACTTGAAGATCACGGCCAACACAAAGAAGGCTATGGCGAGGCCGATGTAGGGCTTCTTGACCACATCTACCCCACCAGTGCTGACATAGACACTGGAGCCGAACAGCACGAGACCGCCGATCAGTGGCGCGATAACGTAGCCCAGAGAATTGAGACCCTGAGACATGTTCAGGCGAGACGGAGCCGAGCTTTCAGGACCGAGCAGCGAGACATACGGATTCGCCGCAATTTGAATCAACGTTACCCCAGCCCCAAGGACAAGCAAACCCGCGAGAAACAGCGGATACTGGTGGGTCTCGGCGGCTGGATAGAAGAGCAGGCAACCTGCGCCGCAGACCACCAGGCCCAGCACCAATCCGTTCTTATAGCCGATGCGGTTGATAGGGTCACCTTTTGAAGCCGAAATCAGGAAATAGAGCAGCGACATGCAGAAGTAGGCGCCGAAGAAGGCGAACTGAACCATGTTGGCCTGAAACTGCGTCAGCTCGAAGGCCGCCTTGAACTTCGGGATCAGCAGGTCATTCATGCAGGTGATGAAGCCCCAGACGAAGAAAAGTGAGGTCACCGTCAAGAAGGCCGCCGTATTCTTCTGGCCCGTCGCGCCGGACGTACTAGTTGTTGTCATGTTGCCTGCCATACTATCCTCTCTTGATTATAGTTTTCTTTCAATGTCGCCAGCGACGAAGGATCCATTGCCATGGCCACCTGGCAAACCGGCTCAGATTTAATCACGCATGAAGGACATTGTCAGCCCGAAAGTCCGGGAATCAGCTCTGGCCGGGCAGATATAGGGGTCACTCACCTGAACATGTTGCAAGCGGGTGTGTCGCGGTGTTGACGACGGGGCGCGCAGGTGGTAGAGGATGTCACATTGTCTTCTACGGGGCATGGGGATACCGTGCCGGTCGTGATGTCGCAAAATCCACTGCGAAGTGAGGTGTTATGAATAGTCGTTTGCCTGCAGCCGTCTTCAGTGTGCTCTTGCTGTCTGCAAGGGTTTATGCGCAAGAACCTTCACTGGCCGATGTGGTGGATCCAATGGTTGGCGTGATAAAGGGACGCGGTGCCTGCGTGCCTGGCCCTTGTCTGCCGCACGCGTCGATCTATCCCAGTCCTGACACTGTAGAAGGCGGGCCTGGCGGATATCTGCCGGGCCAGGAAGTGACAGGCTTCTCGCAGCTGCATACACAGGGTACCGGCGGCCGGCCGTCTTATGGGAACATCCTCGTCTCGCCGCAGGTCGGGCTCAAGATTATGGAGAAGGAGCATGCATCTGCGACGACTGAGGAGCTGGCAAAATGCTACTACTACAAAGCGCGCCTGGCTAAGTACGATATTAAATGCGAAATAGTTCCGGCAAAGCATAGTGCTTTGTACAGATTTACATTTCCAGCATCGAAAGATTCGAATATTGCCATCGATTTTGCGCGTAAGATAGGGCAGGCAGTGGCTCTGGACGAGGGAGCAGTTTCCGTGGATCCGGATTCCGGGACGATTATCGGCGGGGGTACTTTCAGTGGAAACTGGAATCCGGCGCCTTACAAGTTGTTTGTCTGCGCAAAGTTCAGCCGAAAACCCGCGGCGGTCGGTATTTGGAAGAAGAACTCAGTTCAGAATGCTGCAACCAGTGTGGTCTCGGTAAAAGAACCGGTCGGAGCATTCGCCCGTTTTGAAACAAAGACCAATGAGGTTATTTACCTCAAGATTGCGGTATCGTTCAAATCGCAGGCGCAGGCCGCTGCCTGGCTGGATCAGGAGATTCCCGCCTGGGATTTTGCCGCACTGCAGATCGCCGCCAAATCAGCGTGGGATAAGGCACTGTCTGCCATACATCTGACCGGCGTTTCGCCGGAAGAAAGCCGCCGGTTCTATTCGCATCTGTATCACACAAGGACACAGCCGCGTGATCGCACTGGTGACAATGGCAACTGGGAGTCAACGGTAGCATTCTATGATGATCATTACACTCTCTGGGACACATGGAAGACCCTGTTTCCTTTGCTGACAATCATCAGTCCGGATGTTGTCAGAGACAACGTGAATTCATTCATTGATCGTCACCTGCATAACGGCTATGCCGCGACCGCGTTTATTCAGGGCAAGGAGTATAAAGTGGGGCAGGGCGGTGACGAAGTGGATAACATAGTTGCCGATGCCTACGTTAAGGGCATTGAAGGTGTGAACTGGGCGGACGCCTATAAAATGCTTCGCGCCAACGCGGAATCAGCACGCACGGCGGATTATCGGAATCGCGGCTATGTCTCATCGGATATGAAACACGATTACTGTCAGAGGATGAAGTCCGGGTCGGGGACGATAGGATTTGCCTATAATGATTTCTGTGTGGCGCAGGTTGCCAGGGGTCTTGGGAAGACTGATGACTACCAGCGGTATCTGCAGAGGTCCGGGAATTGGACAAATGTGTGGGATGCCTCGCTTGAAGACAGTGGATTCTCCGGCTTTATCAGGGCGCGTTTGCATGACGGCAAGTTCGCTGAAACGCCGGCAAGAAAAGGGTACAATACCGATTTCTACGAAGGCTCCTGCTGGGTCTACTCGTACGTCCTGCCGCATGACCTTCAGAGAATGGTGGAGAAAATGGGCGGTAAGAAGCGATTCATAGAACGACTTTGCTTTGCGCTGGATAATGATCTGATTGACTTTACCAATGAGCCGTCTTTTATGACTATCTGGTGGTTTGCTGCGGTCGACCGTCCATATCTGGCATCTCACTGGGCGCGTAGAGTGCTGGCGCTGTATGATGACAAGGGTTGTCCCGGTGACGATGATTCCGGCGCCATGGGGTCGCTGTACGTGTTTCTCAATGCTGGTATCTTTCCGATCGCCGGTCAGGATATCTACTATCTGCACGGTCCGCGCGTTGAAAAGATGATCTTCCAGTTGTCTAACGGAAAGACGTTTGTGATCAGCGGAAATAATGCATCCGACAAGAATATGTATATACAGTCAGCCATTCTGAACGGCCAGCCGCTGGCCAAGCCTGTGATAAAGCATAAAGATATTGTTGCCGGTGGCACTCTGGAGTTCACCATGGGGCCTACGCCGTCAGCATGGGGTTGTGCCGGTGAATTCAGCGCGGAACTCGCTGCTAAGGAAACGGGAACTGACCGGAGATGACTTAAAGAGGAGGATCATCGTGACGATACTGAGAGTTTGTCTGGTCATTATTTGTCTGGTCGGAGCGTCATGCGCAAGATTGCCTGCCGCGCAGAAGTCCGGCGTTGGTGTGAAGAATCAGCCTGCGGTCGCGATCCGGTACGTTGCCGAACGGAACGGTGACTTTGCCTGGGAGAATGATTTGATTGCGTTCAGGGCTTACGGGCCGCCGCTCCGGACAGGAATTGAGGGTAGCGGGATAGATTGCTGGATGAAGCCGGCCGGCAGACTGGTCATAAACAAGCTGTACTATGAGTATTTCCACAAGAAGCTGGACTACCATAAGAACAGAGGCGATGGTTATGATAACTACAAAGTTGGAAACTCGCGTGGGTGCGGAGGAACAGCTTTGTGGATAGGCGGCGAAATGTTTCCCGCGGATACGTTTGACAGCTATCGCGTTATCGAGACCACTTATGGAAGCGGAGTGTTCGAGCTTGTCTACAATTGGAATGTGAAAGGCAAATCCTATCGCGAAGTGAAGCGGTTCTCTATCATTCCTGGGAAGCGTCTGTTCAGGGTCGATTCGACGTTTACCGAAGATGGGAAGCCTGCCAGGGGACAGGCAATCGCCATTGGATTGGCGAGACAGGAAGGGCAGGGCACCTATACTTTGAATTATGAAGAAGGTTGGCTGTCGTGTTGGTCGCCGATTGACGGAAAGGGATTCGGAACAGGCATCAAGATCATCAATGCAAGTGTCGTGGATATGGTTGAGAAGAAGCTGACCGGCGATGATTTTGCCGACCATGGCATAGCGGTTGTCAAAGCTGATGATTCCGGAAAGATTTCGTACTATGCCGGATTCTGCTGGGAAGGATCTGGTTCATTCAAAGAGCCGTCACAGTGGAACGCTTACCTTGCTTCGTTCAAGGGGTTTGATCTCAAGGTCAAGAAAGAGCCTTCAGAGGACATGAACAATCCTGATGTGATCTCAAGGCGGGTGATTTATGAGTTGTTCTCAAGGGAACGCTGGTTCGCGAAGAAGATTGGCTTGCATTACGCGGAAGCCGCTACCGTCCTTGGTGCCCTTGATTATGCCGAGAGGATGAAGGATTACGGGATAATAGATGCAATCGACCAGCGTTACCGGAGTTATATTAACGGTGATGACCCAAGAGTGATACCGGGCGAGGAACACTGCGATTCACTGCCGGCTGGTTGCATGCTCCTGAGGCTTTCAAAGCTTACCGGCAATGCGGAATATCTGGCCAAGGGTCTCCATTTTGCCAATCTTACGTGGGACAAGCCCGCCCCGGAGCATGGAATGACGCCCATGGTAAGATGGTGGGTTGACGATATGTATATGCTTCCGGTCATCCAGGTGGAGGCCTTCAAGGTGACGGGCGATAGAAAATATTTGGACAGGGCTGCGCGGCTCATAGATGAATATTGCAGGAAGCTCCAAAGAGAAGATGGCCTTTTCTCGCATGGCGAAGCTGCCAAGGGTTTTGTCTATCCCTGGGCGCGAGGCAACGGTTGGGCTTCAGCCGGAACGGCTATCGTGCTTGGTGCGCTTCCGGCGGACCATCCGCGCAGGCAGGCCATACTTGGTCATTACCGAAAGATGATGTCAGCGCTTCTTGCGAACCAGGCGCCATCCGGATTGTGGCGTCAGGTCATCGACGTTCCTGCGTCTTTCGAAGAAACATCCGGCAGCGCCATGTTTGCATTCGGAATGTCCATGGGCGTGCGCGAAGGTTGGTTCACAGAGCCAGAGAAATATCGTGAGGCCGTAAAGCGTGTCTGGGCCGCTCTGTGCGCGAAGATCAATAAGGATGGGAAGCTTTCTGATGTATGCGTCGGCACAAATAAGAGTACCGATCTTGGCTATTATCTGAAACGGCCTACGGTAACCGGTGACTTCCACGGCCAGGCTCCGTTCCTGTGGCTTGCGAACTCGATAGCTGTACCCGCGGGTGCTCCCGCTGCCGCCAATTGAATTTCAACCTGGAAGCATTCTAAACCGGCCGGCCGGGACATTTGAGGAGGCATCAGATGAAGACAGTGTTTCAAAGACGATCACAAATCAGAGAACAGCAGGTTGGCGCAGAAAGAATGCTGTTCGACGAATCGGACGATGCCGTTCATGTTTTGAATGGTTCTGCGGCCTTTATTTGGGATTGTCTGAAGGCACCCGTCACAGCCGATAAGATCGAAGACATCATGCGGCAGGAATATGATCTAGCCAAGGTTCCTGACGTCCCGGTCATTATTCAACGAGCTCTGAGTGATCTGCTGGCGAAGAAGCTGATCGAGCCTGTTCCATCGGAAACGCATGGCAGCCCGAAAAATCAGTTCATTTGAGGTTGACTTGTTGTTCCCGTTTATTGACACTCACTGAACGAGTTTGTTGCGGTCAATTCAACAATCAAAGGAGTCGGGTGACACATGGAAACAAAGAAGACGTTCGAGACACCAACGATTATCACATTTGAGCGTGATGAGCTGATTGTAGAGACCGCTTATACTCAAAAGTTCAGTTCTGTCACGATAGTGTAGAGAGCAGGCGGAGCGTCTAACGAAGGGAGATATCGCTATGGAGACGAAAGAAGTATTCGAGCTGCCGACGATTATCACGTTCGAGCGCGAGGAGCTGATTGTTGAAACTGCTTTGACATTGAGAGCTGATTCAAGGCCGGGTTGAAAATCCTTCGAAAGGAAGTGACGCGATGGAAACGAAGAAGGTATTCGAGATTCCTACGATTATCACCTTTGAGCATGATGAATTAGTCCTGGAAACTGTCTTCACAGGTAGAGCTGATTCAAAGCCCCTTTGAGTCTCTTGCGCGGGCCAACGAAGAGCTAGCTGCGTCATTGATCAGCAGGTTGATAGGCGCCAGATGACTGGAACGTATTTCAGCCGGCACTTGTGGCGCAATGCCGGGGCAGTCACGGTTGCCTTGGCCTTCTCTCTTGGCAGCCATGCCGTATTTTTCTACATATTGGCGAGGTTCTTCTGCCCCGCTGACTATGGCATCGTTACAATGGCCTTCGCGATGCTTTTCGTGGGGTCAACCATCGTATCCCTTGGATCGGAAACATACGGCGTGCGCCTCATTGCAGCCGGGGTAGGCCACTCGTCTCCGGTTGCGGATCTGCTCCTTACATTCCAACTTCTTAATGCGGTGGCCGTAACATTGGCCATTCTATCGACCGTCGCATTCTGGACTTCTTCGGTGATGGAACGCGGATTTATCTCGGTCATGGCAATCAGCCTGATTCCAGACACAATCTCGTCCGTTGTTGGAGCAAGTTTTTACGGACGCGAGCGGTTTATCCCGTACACCGCGCTTATCGTGATCTCATCCTGTGCAATGGTTGTTGTCGCAGTGATGGCGGTGATGTCAGGCGCGTCCATTCTCGCCATAGGGGCAGCTCTGTTGGTATTGAAATCCATTATCGCTGTGCTCGCCATTGGCGTTCACCGGCGACATGCCGGACCACTGAGGCTTGTGACCCCTGGTTTGGCGTATGGGAGTCTGGCCAGACAGTCTCTGCCGTATTTCGTCATATCTGTGTTGGCTACCATTCACATGAAGGTTGATATTCCAATGGTCCGTGTGATGCGGGGAACGGCCGAGTTGGGGTTGTACGGCCTGGCGGCCATGGTAGTGAACGCAGCCGCGGCCGGAATCCGGCCATTATCTACGCCACTGTTCCCGGCTGTGGCCCGGGAGGGTGGAGTCGGCGCTGTCCTCCATCCATCGCGTGCACTTCGCACCCTCTTGATACCACTGGCGGCCGGAATTGGTGCTGGCATTGTCATTATTGTTCTCGCCGGACCAATGATCAGCGCCTTCCTTGGATCCGAATACGCGGGCAGCATACAACCACTTCGCATTCTGGCATTGTTTCTTCCGTCTGTCTTCGTGTCCAGCACCGCAATCAGGATCATGATGGCCTGCGGGAAAACCCAACCCGTTGTCCGGATACTGGCCGTGAACTGCGTGGTCAATATCGTTGCCAATCTGGTGTTGATTCCACGGGCCGGTATCAACGGCGCCGCGCTTTCCACGGTGCTTTCCTCAGCGGCGGGCGCGCTTCAATCGGTCATCTTCCTCACACAACTCGCGCGGTCAACAAGGGAGCCGTAGCCGAAGCACGGCGTTCGAGGCCGGCCGCCCATAGTTAACCGTTGCTCGAAAAGGGTCAGGATGTGCAAGCATTGAAAACAAAGGGAATATGGTGGTAGGGCGAGGCGTCCCTGCCGAGCCGGTGCAAAAGATGCTCCTGAATGTGCTAAGAAGAGACGAAGTTCTCTCTTGGCTCTGCACATGGACTTTCACGTGCTCCGGCTCGGCAGGGACGCCTCGCCCCACCTAACACTTTTCGAGCAGGCTCTAGCGGATGTCCACGTGTCATTTGCGGGAAGGCGAATGCCCCTCGATCCTCAGAGCCGCTGCTTCATGGTAGCGACGTCGCCGGTGGTTCCGGTGCAGGCAGAATCTGGTAGAGCCTGAATGCGCCGCCGCGGGGGCGGGTATGGCGTGGTACGGTGTACTTGGTTGATCCAAGGATGCTGGAATTCATTGGCAGTTCCGTGACTTTGATGAGGCGTGCCTTCATCGCGTCGGGCGCTTCTGTCTCTGTCAGCCACATCACAGTATCCCGTTTCGCATCCTTCTGCATGATTTCCAGCGGGTCGGTACGACGGTCAGGCGGCAGTTCGCGCAGTTCGTATGCGCGGAAGCCGTACAGGAACCGCAGTGGCGCCGCGAACCCGGGCTGGTCAGAATACACTGTTGCGCCGGGTGGAATCTTTGATGCCAGCTGGTCGTACCAGCGGACAAGCCCGGGCCACTCGTGATGAGTAGCCATGAAAGCTGTATTCCTGATCGGGATCAGAACGACCGCAAAAAGCATGATTACAGCCGCGCCAGTCGCGATGCGCGGCCAGTGGCGGAGCCTGGACTCTACAGTATCACAAGCGGCTGCTGCACCAAGGCACAGGAGCGGGATGATTACAGGGATCAGGCGCCGGGATACGAACATCATGAATGGCTCGTGATAGATCATGGTGATCAGGATAACCATCACAAAGAGTCCGGCCGCAAGTCCAGCGGTCTTCCATAGACTTCGCGAGCGAGAGATGAGGACACAGATGCCGGTCAATGCCACCACGAAACCGCAAATGCCGAAGATTGACTGAAGGTACCAGAAATTGCGGGCATTTCGGCCGGCGAGAAGGGGAAACCATGCTGCCTCCTTCAGGTGCGGGTAGAGGCCGGTAATTACAGAAAGCACCCGGCCATCTATGGCCAGGCGCGGCCGCACATACCAGTTGAAGAATGCCCATGCTGCAAATAGTGTGATCGCCGCGACCGGCAGCCATCGTGGTAACTCCGGCGCACGATCCCCGCTCTTTCCGGTCCGGTGGTACAGCCATATTGCTCCCGCGAGTACCAGGACAGCCATTGCCGCCGTCACAATGAGGCCTTTTGCTGCGAACATTGCACCGGGGTGATAGAAAGGGGCCAGAAACCGCTGGTGCAACCACGATTGAACACCAAGCGCGGCCATTGACCCAAGAATGATCAGCACCCTGACCCGGTGGGAGCGACTACGAATGCCAACGATGAGAATCAGCGAAAGCGGCATGACGAAAAGGACTGTGTCGCACCGGGTGAGCATTGCCAATCCGAAAGCAGAACCGGCCAGGAGCGCGCATGAAAGATTCCGCGCCTGGCAAGTGAAGGCTTGCCCCATCATGGCGAGCCCTCCGAGCAGAAGGCATTGCGTAAGCAGTTCCGATGTGCCAAAGCGGGCTTGCCAGACTTGCGCCGGATTCAGGGCCAGGAGCAGGGCGGCGGCAAATGCCCACCTTGGTCGTACCCACTGCGAAGCCCAGAGGTACAGCGCGAGGACGCAGATGATGTTCAGCAATGGATTGACCATGAGAGCGGCCGGTATGCCGCCGAAGAGCCATGCAATGGCCATCAGGACTGGATAGAGATGGTAGAACTGAGGCGAGATCCTTCCGTCGGGCATCATGCGCATGCCATGGAATGGCTGCCATGTTCCTTCGTAAGGCCGTCCGAGTTGGACCCTGGCATCGGGATCCAGCGCGGCCAGGTCGGGTGCTGACGGCAGCAGTGTTCCGGTGCGAGCGAGAGAACCGGCGGTGTGCATATAGACGCCGGGATCCCATCCGCCCACGATCCATTCGGATGGCGGCAGTGTCAGGGCAAGCGTGATGAGCGCCAGTGCGGCAGTGGCCAGGAAACCACCGGTGTGCCCGGCCGAAGCCTCTGCTTCCGGCGAGTATCGCGGGTGATATCGCCAGGTCACCGCCCCGGCCGCGATAGCAGCCATGATAGCCGGCCAGGCATTGAAATGGTCTGCCTCAGCCAGCAGCATGCCCACCCATAGCGCGGTGAGGAATGCGGCGAAGAACGAGACCACGGCGCGCTTGATCCACGGTTCACATCGTGTCAGACGGCTGGAAAGCAGTTGCATGTCCACTGATTATCAGAAGACGGCACTTTCTTCAATGGCAGAGGTGTTGACGAATCCACGGGTGAAGATAAGTATTGGTGGACTGTGGACGCATTATGCCAAGCGAACCACCTTCTGCTGGCGTCGTCGCTACTCGCGGCGCGCGACTACAAGTCCGACGCGGGCAAGGAGAGCCTGAACTTCGCCTACTGCTTCGCCGTGTCCAATGGCCTCGATTCATCCCCTGCAGCGGACGGCAAAGATGGACCTGCGGACGGTGAAGGAGCGGTACGGGCAGCTTGAGCTTCGTTTTGCCCTCACTCCAGTCTCCAGGTCCACATCCGACAGTCGCACTGCCAGACCTCGAACCTGCCCGATGCCTGCATATTCTCGATGAACTGGAGAACCCGGTCATAGAGAGAAAGCTTCGGATCGGGGACTTCCTGAAGGAACCTGCGCACCCATCCGACATAGAACTTCGCATGCCGCTCGTCCGCAAGCCGCCGTCTGAGGAGGTACTCTCCGTATTTTGACAGTTGTAACTCGTTATCATTCAGCATAGTGAGCTCCTTTCGGGATTAGAACAACGTTTCCCTAATCAGGTAATACCGGCCAAATGTGATCAAGAACGTGCCCATTTTGGCCTTATAAGTGAACTAACGTTCAGTATTGGGGAAGCATTGTTCTAATCTTGAAAAGAGGGAGCAAAGGGAAACATTGAAACAAAAGTGAACTGGAATGCGCGAATGGGTCAGAGCACACAAACACCCTGCAGATACTGTTTGACTTGGTCACTAAGGAGTGTAGCTTCATCCTGTGGCGGGTGCGTTGCCTGCCGGCTGGCTTGGCTGTGATTCATGGTTCTCTGCCAGCAAATGGAAATGTTGTTCTATACTACGTTCGGCACAAGAAGAAAGGCAAAGCGGATGAATAGGATGACCGTTAAGCACACTGCTCAGATTCTCTTTTTGGCTTTTCTTCTGCCGGTTGTGAATCACGGGTTCTGGGCGATCGCGGAGACGATTCAGAATGGAATGCAAAGGGTCGGCAATACCCAGACCCTATGGGATCACCACGATCTGGCTGAACCGTTTTTCCGTCTTCCCTGGTCACTATGGATCTATTTCGCTGTCATGGTCGGATTGGCTCTGTGGACGTTGTCCGGATCTTTGAAGGAAAGACATGAAAAGAACTGCTCGGACTGAGTCAGAAGCTTTCGGACTCGATAGGAGTCAAAGCAACGTGAACGAGAAGCCGAACCAGTCGCAGGAGGCGACGCGGTGGGGCCGCGGACGGATCCACCTCACGCCTCAGCTCCGGCGTTCGGCAGATAGACAGAAAGAAAGGAATTGACGTAACTACGCCGTGTAGGTACTTTATCTCCGATGAAGCTTGAGTGGGACGAGAACAAGAATCGCGCGAACATCCGTAGACATCGGATCGATTTCGCAGATGTTCGCCCTCTGTTCGACGGACCGATGTTCGTCACGCTCGACACTCGCAGGAACTATGGCGAGGACCGGCTCGTAGGCATCGGGTTGCTCCACGATGCCGTGCTGGTGGTTGTCTTTGCCGAGAAGACAGAGGACACGATTAGAATCATCTCCGCTCGAAAGGCAGAAAGACATGAACGCGAAAGATTCAAAGAAGAAATCTGGCACTGATTGGCAGTTCCTGAAGGACGAGTCGGATCAGGCGATTGACTTCTCGGACATTCCGAGACTTGGGCCGGAGTTCTGGAAGAAAGCCGAGTTGCGGATGCCGCAGAAGAAGGAAAGTCTTACGCTACGCCTTGACCACGATGTCGTGGCTTGGTTCAGAAACGCAGGACGCGGCTACCAGACAAAGATGAATGCGGTTCTTCGGTCGTACATGCGATCTGCAAGACACGCCTGAGGACAACGCCTGCCGAACCAGATTTCGCACCGTACCGTTGCCCCGTGGCGGGTCAACGTCCGGTGAAAATCGCGATTCGCCTGACATGAAATGAAACTGATACTGGCCATACTGAATGTCGTCATGATTGGATGGCTCCTCCTCGTGACGCCCATCGTACGCGTTGCGGCGGGTGTCAATGCAGGCAGCAAGATTTCTGAACTAGATCGCGCTGGGGCCATCAACCAGAACAAATTGATCGAATATCAGAAACAGAGCCAGGCACCGTTCCGATCGGAGAACCGAAAGTCAATCGGCGGATGGCTTATTCGAGACAACGCCTACGTCGAGATGCTCCTGCTTCCGTGCGGAATACTGATGACTATCAACACAATCTATTTGCTTGTGGCGAGCATCAGGAAAGAGAAAAGAGTGGCTAACCAGCACAGCCAGGCGACGGTCTAAAACCCGCTCCTGCTGCCCAAACGTTCGGTATCTCAAAGAATGAAAATGCCACGCACAATCCAAACGACACTTCTTTCAGTATTCCTCGTCGTGACTGCCACTGCAGACGAGTGTGTGGTATCCGGCTCCGCGGATTCGACTCTAGCGCCGCACGGTCGTGGAAATGTCTATGCCCCTGACATTGTGACGTATCACGGCGAGTTTCTGATGTTCTTCGGAGGCCAAGGAAAGGACGGGCACGACCGAATTCACCTCGCAAGGTCAAAGAATGGCGTAGAGTGGAAGCAAGACGGTGTTGTTTTTGCTCCGTCGGGAGTGAACCACGTGAACGATCCCTCCGTGGTAGTTGTTGGCGGTGACCTTTACATGTTCTACACCTTGGCGGTAACTGGTGTCACCGATTCGATTGGGCTCGCCAAGTCGAAGGACGGCCGGAATTGGACAGACCGTGGAGCGGTTCTTGCTCCATCCAAGGTGCCCGCCTGGGATTCTCTCTTGGTCGGTCGTCCAAGCGTGCTCTATGACGGAGTCCGTTTTCACATGTGGTATGACGGGCGTAAGGATTTGCCCTCTGGCGCGCCGGATCCAGACGCACCCAAGTCCGGTTCTTCGTGCCGCTTCGTAGGTTACGCGACCTCGCCTGACGGCGTGAAGTGGTTGAGAAGGAAGGAACCTGTTTTCGGAGAAGACGCTGGTGGCGTCCATGTGAGCAAGCATGGCAATGTATTCATCATGGTCATCGAGTCGCGAAACGGTACGAAGTGGGCCGCCAGCAATGATGGTGTTGCCTGGGAGTCAAGGGGCGTGCTCCAACCGAAAGGTCAGGAGTCGCCGTACGGGCACGTTACGCCGTTACTTTTGGGCGAGAACGGCGAACACCGGTTGTATTACGGGGCGGCTGCGGCGGCAACGTGGGATCAGAATTCAATCTATTCGGCATGCGTGAAGCTGCCAAAGCCCCTTGGAACGACCAAGAGATAACAAGAACACGGCACAGAACGCCAGATGGCACACAAAGTCGATGATAATTTGTCCGGTGTTCTTCATGCCGGCTACCCGGCGGCGGCTCAGGCTACGATGAATTCAATGGGTGGCGTGGGGGATCGATCCGCTGCCGACAATAGAAACCAGTGATTTCCGGAAGCCCCCCGAATGCGTTGCCGTCATGCATGTGGTCCCGGCTGTTTTTCTGGTGTACTTCACCTGACTGACCGCTATGATCCGCGGCATGGCTACTTCGGAAATTCTTGAGACTATTACAGTAACGCAGGTTGAGCACGACGCCATCGTCGCAGCGGCGGTGCACTCCGTGGACTTCATGATGTGCGGTCAGCGGTTTCGATTGTGCGCCGATGATCCGGAGACCATTAAGAGTTTCTGTCGCACATATGACGGCTTTCGTTGCCCATTGGGGTCGACAGCTTCTCCGGCGATGACAATGTGGGCTGTGCGCCTGAAAACGCCCGTTCCATCGATCACTTTCATTGTATGTGATCGCGTTTACCGGACGGTCGATGAAGGCCTGCTGGCCGATCCATTCCCGGTTCTCGATCATCTCCTGATCAAGCACATCCGCACGCACTACCTGGTCCATGCCGGGTGTGTAAGCAGGTGCGACCGCGGCATTATAGTCTCCGGTGCATCGCATATGGGCAAGACAACGCTGACCACATTCCTTGTTTCGAGGGGGATGGGCTTTCTTTCGGACGAGATCTCCCCCATATCGCGAGTGGACGGAAGCGTCACACCGTTTCCCATGGAACTCGGCATCAGGTCCGGACCGGCGGCCACGCTGGTGGATGCGGTGCCAGGCACTGCGTTTGAGTGCGGCAATGATCGCAAGAAGATGGTTGATGCAAGACACCTTAACCGCACCGTTGTACGGAATGCGATTCCGTTGCATGCCGTTGTGTTTCTGACCAGCCGGTTGTCCGCTGATGTATCAACCGCCCGCAAATTCGATGGTGTTGCGCGGGTCATGTTCGGCGAGATGAACGAAATGTTCCTGTCTGCCATCCTGGAGCAGACACACTCTGTGCTTCTCACGGCTGAAACTCCTGCGCCCGGTCTTTTTACATTGCTTCTCAGGAGCCTGGAACCGATGGGATTCCTGGAGGCGGTCCGCAAAACAGCGGATGAGCACAGTATTCCACTCTTCCTTATCGAATATGAGGATCTGGACACACGGGATTTCAACTCTGAACCAAAGCTTTTGAAACTGCCGGCGGCGGCCGGCGTGATGGAACTGATCAAGAAGATTCCGTCCAGCCAGAAAGCTGAACTGGTACGGACACAGTTTGAAGGCAGCGTGGCGCGCCTGATCGAGGAACTGTCTGGAATTGTCCGGGACGTTGGTTTCTACAAGCTTACGACGGGTCGCCTGGATGCCATGCTGCAAGCCATAGAGACGTTGCCATGATATCAATGGATACCGGGGGGCAGGATCTGTTCGATGTGGTTCGCACGTCCGGCCGGAGCATGGCGCCACTGATCGCGGACAACTCCATCATCAGGTTTGTGAGGGTTTCTTCCGAGGCGGTCATTCCAGGTGATATTATCGTGTTCCGGCAGGAGGGAAGGCTCGTAGCGCATCGTCTCATTGCCACGCGTGCATCAGGCGCAACGATTGAACTCCGCGAGAAAGGCGACAACTGTCTGCGCGCAACATGGGTTCCAGGGGCCAGCCTCATGGGAAAGGCGGTTGAACTCCGGTGCGGGCAAAGCTCGCGCATGCTCGATGGCGGTGGCAGGCTCGTTCTGATACGATGGTTGACATTCCTATCCCGCCTTGAAGCGGATGTCATTGAGAGATACGTCCGGGTGAAGGCACGCGGGGGTGTGTTCGCGTTGCTCAAGTGGGTCATGCTTCCTGCGGCCGTGCTCGCGGCGCCATTTCGATACCTGGTCGTGCGGATGCTTTTGACCGCCTATCCGCTGAAGGCACAAGTGGATTCGATTCCGGCGTTGCGATACATACTTGGGGTGTTTCGGAACCTTTTCAGGAATCAGGCTGTCGAGCCTGATTTTGGAAAAGATATCGATGATTGGAACATGGTATTTGAAATAGCTGCGGTTCATGGAATACTGCCTCTGATGGGGCGAGGGGCTGACGGTGGCGGTAGCAACCCTGAGCTGCCGCTGCGAGCACGGGAAGAGCTCAAGAAGCAGAGCTATCGCATTGCACTCAATCATACGATGACGCTGCAGGCCATGCGTGAGATCACCCGTGTGCTGTCAGCGGCCGATGTGTCCCATGCGGTTCTGAAGGGACCGTTTCTGTATGAGTGGTTGTATCGCGACATGTTTCCACGCGAGTACGAGGACGTTGATATTCTCGTTTCTCCCGGGCAGGTCTCCATTGCGCTGACGACACTGGAATCAATAGGTTACAGAATGTCCGGCGGTCGGCTTGTCCGGGCGTTTACGCGTATTGGCCACTTCCATTTCGCGATGAAGCCGTCCAGGCGCGGCTGGCCTCCCGTCGAACTGCACTGGTCACTCGTTGACCGGGGCAATCTCTACAGGATACGGGATTCAGAATGCCTGGCGAGAATCAGGCCCTTTGGGACCGGCGGAGATTCGTTTACCGTACTGTCAATCGAGGACCAGTTCATCTATCTGTGCCTCCATGCGGTGAAGCATGGAGCGATCAATTTCATCGGCTTGATGCGCAGGCGGGATGCAGTGTGGTTCTGCCGGCCGAATGCGGGGAACCGGTTGCTATGGTTCGCAGACATTGCTTTGCTCCTGCGGAAGAGCATGGATGACATGAACTGGCAGCTTCTGTGTGAACGGGCCGCACTTTGGAATGTGACAGAAGATGTGTGCGAATGTCTAAGCGTGATGGATATTGTTGCACCCGGATCGCCAGCTCGAAGTGCGCTCAACCGTTTACTGCCAGGTGCACAGCGTGATGCCGTGTTGAATACCGGCGATCCGCAATCTGTTGAAGCACATTCAGAAGGGGAATTTGCGCGATTGACGGTCACGGACCGTCTCCTCGACTGGGCTATGCGCATGAACCCGGCCATGAGCATCCGGCCGATACGCATTCTGCTGCTTGGCCGGCTCTTCTTTCCGTCCCCGCGCCGACTGCTGGTATACCATGGTGTCCGCACTCCGTGGCTTTTGCCGTGGCTCTACCTCAGGCATCCTTTCAATATCATTGGAAAGTTACTGAATTTGACGCGTTGATGCGCCGGCAGTGCGGCGGGCGCAAGCAAGTTAGCGCCACAATACTGCCTTTGCCGGTTTTTGTTCTTGGGCGATCTGCCACCGTGTGATACCTACGATTGAATTCAGTCGTCCAAAACAGAAATGGAGCAATATGAAAAATGGTTGCCGCGAACACAGGACACGCGCCGGGATGCTTTTCATCGCGGTGATTCTTGGACTTCTTTCTTTGTCAAGTTCAGGTGCGGTGGAGACAGGGAGAGTGAAGGAAATTGCCGCTATGCTGCCGGAAGAGCCCGTTGGAATAGCCAGACCCATCAGCGACAGGACAGCATGGGAAGCACTGTCCAGGGGCAGTTCGGTCGAGTCAATCCTGGCCCACGCCGAGCGGCTGGCGGGCAAGCCGATACAGGATCAACCTGACTCTCTTTACCTTGATTTCTCCGAGACCGGCAACCGCACGCGATGGCAGGAAGTGGCGTCTCGGCGTCGTAACCGTTTGATGACTTTTGCAGTTGCGGAGTGCATCGAGAACAAAGGCCGGTTTCTAAAGCCGTTGGAGAATTCAATACGCGCCATCTGTGCGGAGAAGACATGGCTGATGCCGGCTCATGACAGGAGTCTCGCAAATTTCAAGGGTGCGTCCATCGACATTGACCTGGCGTCATCCGCGCTGGCCTGGCATATGGCCACTGTCGACCGCATGTTAGGCGACAAGCTCGATCCTGTAACAAGACAGCTCATACGGAAGAACGTTCGGGCACGGGTACTCGATCCGTTTATGGCCATGGTCGATGGCACGCGAAAGAGGAACTGGTGGATGGATGCCACGATGAACTGGAATTCGGTATGCCTGGCCGGCACTGTCGGGACGGCATTGGCAATGGTTGAATCTCCAGAGGAGCGGGCACGATTCATCCTTGCCGCCCAGAAGTATTCAGAAAGCTTTCTCATCGGATTCGGAAAGGACGGTTACTGCAGCGAGGGGCTTGGATACTGGAATTACGGGTTCGGCAACTATGTAATGATGGCGGAGACTGTTCTCAAGGCCACCGGCGGAAAGATCGACCTGCTCGATAGAGATGACGCCAGGCTTGCGGCCAGGTTCGGCGCTCGCATCGAGATCATGAACGGGGTCTATCCTGCCTTTGCCGATTGCGCGGTAGGAAGCAAGCCGGATCCTAGAATCCTGTCCTATGCGAGCAGAAAGTACGGCTTGGATTTCGGCGGAGCGCTGGATTCGAACACTCTAAACCGCCACGACTTGTTCGGGAACCTTTTCTTTTCTCTTGCTGATTCAGGTTCCGGAAAGAAGAGCACTGTTCGGGAACCCGGCAGCAGGGAAGAGCGTACATGGTTTGAGTCGGCAGGGGCTCTGATTTGCAGGCCGGGTGGCGCCTGGTCCTGCAAGATGGCGGTCGCGCTCAAGGGCGGCAACAACAACGAACATCATAACCACAACGATGTGGGCACGTTTGTTGTCGTTGTAGGAAAGACGCCTGTGCTGCTGGATCCTGGACCTGAGGTCTATACTTCACGAACATTCAGTTCCAGGCGATATGACAGCAAACTGCTGAACTCGTACGGGCATCCGGTTCCGGTGGTCTCGGGCAAACTCCAGCAGACTGGTGCGAAAGCGCGCGGTGAGGTGTTGAAAGCCGAATTCACAGACTTGGCGGATACCCTGGCCCTCGATATTAGATCGGCATACGATGTCAAAGAACTGAAGAAACTCACGCGAACTTTCGTTTATTCAAGGGTTGGGAATGGTTCCCTGACTATTATCGATGAAGTCGAATTCATCAATCCCAGTGCGTTTGGCACTGCGCTCATTACACTGGGTGTGTGCAAGGTGAAGAAGCCGGGACAGTTGATGGTATCGTACGCCGGTGAGGCGGTCTCAGTGGATGTGAAGGTTGAAGGCAGCGGGTTTGCCATCAGTACGGATGAGATCAAAGAAGATGTGCGCACGGAAAAGCTGCCGACGCGGATTGGCATCAACCTGACAAAGCCGGTATCGGTATCAAAGGTGACGATGAACATAACGCCGGTCGTGGATTCAACTTGTTCGCAATGACGGGGCAGGGTAAAATAGCTAGATGAGATTGTGGAAGAATAATGGCATAACCCTGCTTCTTCTCGGTGTGCTTTTTGCGGCCATTCTCGCATATGTCGGTCCCTGGCCCAGGCACGTAACCCGCAGCCAGAAGGCATTACCCGGGGCTCTCGCGGGTTCCGCCGGCAATCAGGTTGCGACGACCAATGTCACGCCCAAAACCGTCGACCCCGGTTTTGCCGGAGTGACGACAGGAACTGCTTCCGGGACTGTGAGTCGATGTAGTCGTGACGCATTTGTGGCCGCTCTTGCGGAGAAGAGCAGAATCGAACTCGAGAGCGTCAGGCAACATTCTGCGCAGGAAGGTTGTGATCAGGCGCTCATCACTGGCGATGAGAATTCCAAACTCATGGCCATCAGGAATGGAAAGGCTTATGTCGCGGTTACCCATAATCGAAATGCAGGCATCTCGATCGCTGCTGATCAGGTAAGGCGCGTTGCTCCCTTCAATCTCACCGGCCGTGGCAGGACCGCGGGCCTGTGGGACAGCGGTGGACCGCGGGAAACCCACCAGGAACTTGCCGGGCGTGCGTCTATCATCGATGGTTTCTACTGGTATGACCATGCGACGCATGTTGCCGGAACCATAGCTGCGGCGGGGATCGTCCCGGCGGCCATCGGAATGTCGCCAGAGGTCCGCCTGGACTGCTACGAATGGACGAGCGATCTTTCCGAAATGGCATCCATCGCGATGGGGGTTTCAGGCGAAAGCGGTAAACTGCAGATTTCCAACCATTCCTACGGGTATGCGTGTGGATGGAGCAGCTCAATTCCGCCAAGGTGGTACGGGACGTGGGGCAACGGAGAGTCGGACGGTTTCGGCAGTTATGAATCGGATACGGCCGATACGGATGCACTTTGCTGGATTTTCCCATATTATTTGCCATTCCTATCCGCAGGCAATGACCGCCTGGACAATGCGCCGTCGGAGGGGGCGGTTTTCGAGTACTATGATAGCGGATGGAAGCAGGCCTATTACAGTGCAAGCATCCATCCACACAGTGATAACTGGGATGGTGGCGGTTATGACACGATTGGAGCCCGCGCGAACGCCAAGAATGTCATGACGGTTGGAAGCGTGAGGGATGCGGTCTCTGGGGGTGTTCGTTCCATAGCAAATGCCACGATGACATCCTATTCGAGCTGGGGTCCCACGGACGACGGGCGCATCAAGCCCGACCTCGTTGCCAACGGTGACAACCTGTTCTCGAGCAGTGTGCTTGGCGACGCGGCCTATATCACAATGAGCGGATCCAGCATGTCGGTTGCCGCCGCATCAGGAGGAGCCGTGCTTCTGACGGAGTATTACGGCAATCTCTTTACGAACGGGTATATGCGCGCGAGCACTTTGAAAGGCTTGCTGATTCACACGGCTGACGATCTTGAGAATCCTGGTCCGGACTACAGAACAGGGTGGGGCCTCATCAATATTCGGGCGGCCTGCGATCAGGTACGAAGACAACGATATTTTCCCGAAGCCGGATGGATTCAGGATGGCACCATCAGTAATGTCGTTCCTTCGCAGACGTTTGCCTTCGCATGGACGAACACTGGTCCAATCAAGGCCACGATTTGCTGGTCCGATCCCCCGGGCGAGGCTGTCATGGCCGTTGACAACCCGGCTCTAAAACTGGTCAATGACCTTGATATCAGGGTGGTGGATCCGCTGGGGATGACCAATGTTCCTTACGTGCTTGATCCGACGAATCCGGCGTCAGTTGCGACCACAGGAGACAATTTCCGGGACAATGTCGAACAGGTTTACATTGCGTCTCCCGGTGTGAGCGGGGTTTATACGGCGGTTGTTTCCGTTCATGGTGTGCTGACCGGAGACGCGCAGCCGTATTCGCTGTTTCTCAGCGGCGCCGCTGTTGCACCGCTGATAGTGCACAGTCCCCTCGATAATACCAACAGCGCGACGGGACCGTATGTTGTTGAAGCCAAGGTGATGGCGTCCGACGGGATCAGCGCGGGGTCTCCGGTTGTGATGTGGAATACCAATGGTTCAACAAGCGTTTTTTTCACGAATGTCATGACGAGGGCTGGGGATGACACGTTCCGGGCTGAATTGCCTGGGCAGGCGAGGGGAACCGTTGTCAGCTACTTCATTCGTGCCTCTGGAACCAACGGGTTGGTTTCAACACATCCGTCTGGTGCGCCCGCCGCCATGCACGAGTTTGAAGTTGTGAACAGTGTAAAGTTGCTCGTCATTGGCAATCCTGAAGGTCTGGGCGATGTTGCCCCCGCATATGGATCAACCTATTTCCCATCGGGCGTTGTCGTCCATGCTTCAGCGCCGTCTCTGGCGTTGGAGACACCTGGCAGCCGCTACCGGCTGGCTGGTTGGGTCGGAATCGGGAGTGCTCCGTCATTTGGAACGTCGAATTCCGTAGACTTCAGGATTGATCGCTTCTCCGCGTTAAGCTGGCTATGGACCAAGCAGTCTGCTCTCGTGCAGACATCCAGCATAGCCGGCGTGATAAGCACCCAATCATGGTGGGATGCATCATCTTACGGTCAAACCGATGTGGCGATGTCGGATATACTGGTCGGTGCTGGGAGAACCCGCTACCGGTTCTCCGGATGGACGGTCAATGGAATCAGGATGGCTGATGCGCGGAATGTGGCCCTTAATCCTGTTTCCGGGATCCTGATGAGTACCTCAAAGACGGCCGTCGCCGTGTACATTCGGGCTGATCTTGATGCAGACATAGACGGCTTGCCGGATTGGTGGGAAATGTTTTACTTCGGGTCGCTTGACCGATTGCCGGGCGGTGATGATGACGGGGACGGTTTCAGTAACATTAAAGAGACACTTGATGGAACTGATCCAATGGATCCGGGCTCAACGCCGGCATACCCGGTAATCAATCACGTTCCGATGAGTAATCCGGCCGGCCGGCCGGCCCCGTGGGTTGCGACTGCAACAATCACTGACAACTACCAGGTTGTCAGCGCCACGCTTCACTGGAAGAAAGGCGCCGAACCGCATGAATTTGCCACAAACATGCTTCGCAGCGGTGTTTCGGACACATACTCAGGAACAATACCGGCCCCCGGTGTAAACGGTGATAGTTTTGAGTATTGGATCAGCGCGGCAGATAACGCCGGTTATGTTGCATCTAACGAGGTCACGAGCTTCTCTGTCAGGTATCCTGAACTCGGTTTGATGCCGACATCTTGTCCACGAGTGGTTCTCATGCCGGGCGCGAGCACCAACTTGACCCTATTGCTTACAAATTCCGGAATGGTCAGTCTTGACTGGCGGATGACGAATGTGACTGCCGGCATCGCCGACGATATTGAATCCGGCACAAATCAATGGGTTCACGGCGGGGTGAACGACCTGTGGAACATCACTACCAGGCGGGCGTACACGGGGAGCCATTCGTGGTATTGCGGCAGAACGTCGGATGGTCAGTACATGGACGGCATGAATGCATCCCTTGTGTCACGCCCGGTCCGTCTTGGGGTTGGGGCCAGGCTAACATTCAACCACTGGCCCGCAATGGAGTATGAGACCTGGGACTTCTTCTGGGATGGCGGAATTGTGGAGCTGTCGAACGATGGCGGCGTCAGCTACACGCAGATCACACCCGCAGGCGGTTATCCTTACCGGATCACGCCGAATCCAGCGTCGCCATTTCCATCTGCCACACCCTGCTTTGCCGGCACAGGCGGATGGAGGCCTGCTTCTTTCGATCTTTCGACGTATGCCGGGCAGACTGTCTTGATTCGCTTCCGGTTCGGGTCGGACTCATACACTGTTGACGAAGGCTGGTACATTGACGACGTGCTGATCGAGCCTGGTTCAAGAGATACATCCTGGATGCAGGCAAGTCCCGACAACGGTCTGATTCCTCCGGGCATGGCCATGCCGTTGAGTATCGCATTTGACTCGCTCGGTGTTTTAAATGGTTCCGACGTTGCGGCTTTCATTGATCTGATCAGCAACGATCCTGTTACGCCCACTAATGGAGTATTTGTAGCCATGAGCGTCAGATCGCCACCGGCAATCACAATCGATTCAGCCGGCCAGACGTCGCATGATGGCAGCGGCCGCGTATCGATCAGTAATACGATCTGGGACGCTGATGGAGCGATTCTTGGTGTGGAGATGCTGTATTCCACGAACAGCGGGGCAACATGGTCGGATCCGTGGATTTCTGGAGCTGGAGCTGTTTCTGGGACTGTTTCGATATCGAACGGCATCTCGCTGTCAGGGATTGTCACGGAACTGGATGATCAGGTGATTACCAATCGTGTTGCGGTTGGCTGGAACACATTCAGTAATTCGCTTCAGCGGAAGCTGGTCACCAACATGATTGTTGCCTGCAAGGCCTGGGATGGCTATTTCTGGAGCTCCGGCGTAACAAGCCAGCCGTTCATGGTTGATAATGAAGCGCCTGGTGTGCCGTCCGGATTTCACAGTGATTCCCACGTGGCCGGATCATGGAGTACAAATAATATCGTATCTGTCTCGTGGGCGAACGCAGCCGGCGATGGGGATGGAATTGGTGTGGCCGGATATGGTTTCGTGTTTACAAACCCGGCGATATCCGATGCTCCGGTCAATGTCATGACTTCCGGATCGGCCATAGCAGGCATGCCGCTGCCTGACGGGGCCGACTGGTGGTTGTGTATCCGTGCTGTTGATCTTTACGGCAATGCCGGTGCAACCACTGGCGCTGGGCCGTACAAGGTCGACACGATTCCGCCAAGTTCTGCATCGGCGATCGTGAGAATCGATCCGAGTCTTTTCGGTCAGTATGTTGTCGGGGATACAATTACAAACCACTGGTCCGGATTTGCGGATACAGGGTCCGGGATTTCCGGATACTACTACAGCCTGACCAATGGCGAGTTCACGACCAACGGTGTTCGGACCATTGGCACTAGTGGCGTAAGTCGTTGTGGCTCACTGAACCAGACGAACACAGTCTACGTGTGGGCCGTGGACAATGCGGGTCTGGCTGGAAGCGCGGCGAGTGCCGGCATACTCGTTCTTCAGTCGGGAGCGGACTGGGATCATGACAGGCGATCCAACGGTCAGGAGGAGATTTCCGGTTCATCCGCAGATGATTCCGCGAACGTCTTCAGAATCAATCGGACCGACGGTGGATCCGTGTCCGGTGGCATTCCTTTCAGATTCGGATGGAACAGCGTGGCTGGAAGGCTCTACTCGGTGTATTCCTGCGGACAGGTTGGCGCTGACTGGGAGCCGGATCTCCTGTTCACGAACGTTCCCGGCACGGGCGCAATGCTCTTTTATACAAATACCGCGCCGGATGATGCCCGGCTGTTCAAGCTGGAAGTCCGTTTGTCGCAGTGACACCGGCTCACATCCAAATGTCAAACACGGAGTTCACGAGGAATGCCGTGCAGATTCCCATTATGAGGCCGAAGAAGACTTCAATTCTCGTATGTCCCAGTAACTCCCTTACTTTTCGTTCGGACAGGCGGTGCTCCTTGAAGAGTTCGTCGATCATTTCGTTCAGAAGTTTTGCCTGTGTACCAGCGGCCCGGCGCACTATTGAGGCATCAAACATGGTAAGGATGGCAAATGCCACGGCGAACCCGAATGAAGGACTCTCACAGCCGCAGCGCCATCCAATCGATGTTGCCAGGCTGCAGACCATCGCAGAGTGTGAACTGGGCATTCCGCCAGTGCTTGTGAGCCAGTGTGTGCCCGGACGGCCTGATGCAGCCAGATTGCAGAGCAACTTTGTGAATTGTGCCAGCATCCAGGCCGAAAGTGCGGCCCAGAACGTGGCGTTGTGCGCAAAATCCCTGATTATTTCGTACATGTTGTTTTCTTAGTAAGCATTCTGTTTCGCAAACAAAGTTCGCATGAGGATCTTGAAATCGAACGCCAGCGACCAGTTTTCGAGGTAGTACAGATCGTGCTTGACCCTTTCCGTTACGCTGGTATTTCCACGGAGCCCGTTTACCTGGGCCCAACCGGTCATACCTGGTTTAGATACGTGCCTGGACATATAGCTGTTTACGTCTTCCTTGAACTGCTCTACAAAGTGCGGCCGCTCCGGTCTAGGGCCGACGAGGCTCATGTCGCCCCGGAGCACATTCCAGAGTTGCGGCAGTTCATCAAGATTATGGCGGCGCAGGCGTGCGCCAAGTCTTGTGCGACGCGGGTCATTCTCGGATGTCCAGACCGGACCGGTTTCTTCCTCAGCGTTCTCCCGCATTGTTCGCAGTTTCAAAAGTGTGAACAGCCTCCCGTTTTTGCCGCACCGCTCCTGCTTGTAGAACACCGCGCCTGGTGATTCCCGTCTTATCAGGATGGCCGAAATGAATATAGCCGGCCATGTAAGAGCAAGTCCGACCAGGGCACCCACGATATCCTCGGCTCGTTTTGCCGCCCTGTTGAGTACGAAATCAAGCGGCCAGCGGCCGAGACCGAGAATAGGGATATCGTCTATGACTTCGATTTCAACATTACCGGTGAGTAATCTGAAAATGTCCGGGACGAGTTTGAAGGCAATGAGGTTTCGCTCGCAGAAGAACATGACATTCACGACCCGGTCATGGTCGAGCCTGGGATCGGTGAGGATGATCTGGTCTATATCGCGCTTCTCGTTGACCACGGCAACCAGGTCATCGGCCTCGCCCTTGATCATATCGGCTGGGATGCCCTGGTCGGTCGGTTCTGAAGCGCTTGTCCGCAGGAAACCTGCGACGCTGGATCGCAGCCGTGGTTCGCTCACGATGGCGCGCATGAGTTGAGCTGCGGTATGTCCGGTTCCAAGGATCAGAACCTTCTTGCCTGAACGGGATTGTCTTGCCAGCGCTATTTCAATACGAAACAAAAGCGAACGTTCGAGTAGTACGAGCGCGGCGATGGTGAAAAAGGAAATCAAAATCACGCCGGATGAAAAAGGAAAGACGTTCTTTACGGCAAATGCCAGTGTTGTCGAGAGGAGGATGCTCCATCCGGTTGCGCGGACCAGTCTCGGGATCTTGTCGCTGAATGCGCCAAGTTGGGGCCTGGCAAACAGGCCAAGGTAACCGTATATTGCAAGGGTGATCAGCGTTACCACCACGGCACCATTGGCATACATAGCATAGAGCTGGGTCGGTGTGCCCAGCGGCACGTGGAACCAGTTGCTTTCGAAGCGGATCCATGTTGCAAATATGAAGCCGAGGAACGCTGCGGTGCCATCGGCCAGAATTGCAGCGGTGCTGTACTGTATATCGCGAAAATCCTGGGTGCGCATGGCAGGGAGGATATAGAACGAAGATGATCGTAGCAATTACTAAAAAGTCGGGACACGGGATTTCGAGAACCGAGGACGATGACAATAAGAATAACCTCTGAATGACGGGCTTTCTGGCCTTGTTTTCAGGCGGAATGCTCTTTCAAACAGCTCCCGGGCATGGTCTCCCGCAAACCATCCGAAAGAGGCGAGATCACAAATATGGCGCAACCCTTCAGAACAGCTGAAAACATTGAGAATTCGCTTGTGTTTGCTGGTGTTCTCAGCGCAACATGGCGGCGTTGGTTTGTCTGTTGGCATAGGGTCAAACAAGGAGAGTCATCATGACGAAGGTGCAGACGATAGCAGTGCTGGCGGAAAAGACGGAATTGTCAAAGGCGCAGGTTGAACGTTTGCTTGAGGAACTCGCTGCTCTGGCCTATGCCGAAGCAAAGAATGGCTTTGTAATTCCTGGTTTGGGCAAGCTCGTGGTTGTCGACCGCCAGGCGAGAGTCGGCCGCAATCCGGCTACCGGGGAGACGATCCAGATTCCAGCCAAGCGTGTCGTGAAGTTCAGGGTTGCCAAGATCTGCAAGACCACTCTTGCCTGACGGACTTTTGTCCTTCTTGTGCGATGAGACGCCGGTCCGGATGACAGATCCATCTGGCGTATACACCTTGCAACCGCGTCTGTTTCAGAAGCGGACCCCGTAGGTATTACAGTCTGATGACGGTTCGAACTGAACCTGGACATACAGGTTGCAGATGCTTTAGATGAGGGAGGGAGCGGTGCCGCCGGTTGCTTTACACCGGAAGGCTGCTTGACAATATGATGAGATACTGTGATAACAAGAAGATCCTGGCCGGCTGGTGCGCAGCTGTTATTGGCGCCATTGGCATTGCGGCCGGCTCGATTGCGACGGCGGCCGAGACCGACAGCGCCGGGAAATCCTCTGCGTTCTACAGCGATATCGCGAAAGTGTTTGCGGAATCGCTGCCTGCGCTTCATCTGGAGTCGCTGGCCATGGATGACGCGATTGCCGAACGGGCGATGCGCCTCTACATCAATCTCATGGATGGCGACCACTCTTTCTTCCTGGCATCCGATGTTGCTTCGTTCAAGACTCGCGAACACAGCATTGATGACATGCTCAGGAACGGAGATACGAGTTTTGCCAACGAGGCGGTATCGGTGCTTCTCAAACGCGTTGAGGAACGGTGCGACTATGTGGACAAGATCCTGAAGGAGGGAGTCAAAGTTGACACTTCGGATGAATTAATCCGTGATAGAAAGAATACACCGTGGCCTGCAAATGCTGGCGAGCAGAACGAGCTGTGGAAAAGGAAGATCAAGGATGAGTATATTCGCTTCATCGTTGGCACCGAACTCAGGGTGAAACGATCCGATGGTAAGAAGTCCGATGGCAAGAAGAAGGAAGAGGCGCCTGTTGAAGCACAGACTAATACTGTCGTGAAGGCGCCCACCGCCGAGGAAAGCATTTCGAAGAGATACAGGCAATTCCTTACTGTGTTGAAGGATATGGATCAGGACACGATCTTCCAGCAATACGTTTCATCTTTTGCCAGGGCATATGATCCGCACTCCGACTACATGTCGGCAAGTGTTTCCGAGGATTTCGACATCAGCATGAAGCTGTCACTTGTCGGCATAGGCGCTCTTCTATCGAGCGAGGATGGCGCGGCCAAGATTGTTCGTGTTATGCCTGGGGGCGCTGCGGCACAGGATGGCCGGTTGAAGGCTGGCGACAAGATAATTGCCGTCGGTGAAGGAAATGTGGAACCAGTTGACATTCTGCACTGGCCGCTCTCCAAGACTGTCCGCTTGATACGCGGGAAGAAGGGGACAAAGGTCGTACTGATCATTATTCCCGCATCAGACCCAACGGGATCGACAACCGCACGGATTGAGTTGACCAGGGACGACGTGAAACTCGAAGAGTCCGAGGCGAAAGGAAGCACCAGGGAAGTGAAGCGTAAGAAGGGGCCCGCTCTGAAGCTCGGTGTTGTGTCACTTCCAAGCTTCTATGCCGATATCAAGGCCATGACAGACCGGAGCCAGCAGGAATACAAGAGCTCCTCAAGGGATGTGCGACGCATTCTCCGTGATATGGAAAAGGAGAAGGTGAGCGGTATGGTTCTCGATTTGCGAAACAACGGCGGGGGGTCTCTGCCGGAGGCAGTCGAAATGAGCGGCCTGTTCATCAAGGCGGGCCCCGTGGTCCAGGTGAAGGACAAGAGGAATGTGACCGTACTTCAGGATCAGGATTCCGGCGTGGTTTACGGCGGGCCGCTCGTGGTTCTAGTGGACCGGCTCAGTGCCTCGGCGTCAGAGATTCTGGCCGGTGCACTGCAGGACTACGGCCGGGCCGTTATTGTGGGGGATACGCGGACCCATGGGAAAGGCACAGTGCAATCGGTGGTGGGGCTCAGAACCACGAGGCCTGATTGGGGTTCTATGAAGATTACGACCGCCTCCTTCTACAGATTTACGGGGAAGTCGACGCAGCGTGATGGCGTGTCATCGGATATTGTTGTTTCCTCGCCACTCGAGATGCTTGATGTAGGCGAAGAGTTTCTTGAGTATTCGCTTCCTTCTTCGCGGATAGATCCCGTCGATATGAGACAGGAGGAGACGCGGGCTTTTATCGACAATTTCCTGTTTGCGCCGCGGAAGAAGCTGGAATATCAGCCCGTGGGGGACATTCGCCTACTTGTCGATTCTCTGAGAAGGAAGTCCGAGGAACGACGGAAGGGTGATCCACGTTTTGCGGCAAGGGAAAGTCTCCTGAAGAGTTTTGCCGCCAGGCAGCGGAAGGCCACTGTATCATTGAATCTGGCGGAGCGACGCAAAGAGGCGGAAGAGGAACTTCGTCTGGATGAGCTTCAGAAGCTCAACGAGGATGCAGCCGAAGGGGCTGAAGGCGAGAAGAAGACGGACAGCGGGAGCGATCTTGTTCTGGAAGAAGCGCTGAATATACTGGCCGACATGGTGTCGACTGAGAGTGCCGCAGCGGAGCAATGATTCGAGGTGAAGACCATGAAATTGCGGTTTTGGAAGATGCATGGGGCGGGAAACGATTTTGCGCTTTTTGATGACCGCGCGGCGCGTTTCCCGGTGTCCGACACAGGCTGGATTTCGCGAATAGCCGGTCGCCGCACAGGCATAGGCAGTGAGGGCATCCTGCTTATCCAGAAATCGAAGAAGGCCGATTTTCGCATGCGCTTTTTCAATCCTGACGGCAGCGAGGTTGATATGTGCGGCAACGGGGCTCGATGTATTGCGCGTCTTGCGCATGACATAGGGGCCGCTCCCGCGAAGATGTCCATCCAGACCGGCGCCGGGATTCTTCGTGCCGAGGTGCTTGGCGAGCTTGTTCGCCTGGAGATGACTACACCCAGGGATTGGCTGATGAACAGGTCTCTCCTGCTGGGTGGCAGGCGCATCAGGTATGGTTTTGTGAACAGCGGAGTGCCTCACGTTGTCGTGAAGGTTGCCGACGTGTCCAAACAGGATGTGGCTAAAACAGGGGCAGCCATCAGGTATCACGGGGACTTTGCGCCGGCCGGCACGAATGCAAATTTCATCACGATAACAGGGCCAGGTTCATTGCGCATACGAACCTACGAGCGCGGGGTTGAGGCGGAAACGCTGGCCTGCGGCACCGGTATTGTCGCCAGTGCGCTTGTGGCCGGTATGAACGGTGAGGTCGAATCGCCAGTGCGTGTTACCTGCGCCAGCGGGGATGTTCTCGAAGTCGGATTTGAATTGCGGGGCAAAGGTGCGCGGAATGTCACATTGCTCGGTCCCGCCGTTCATGTCTTTGAAGGCACTGTCCTTTATTCCTGATTGTCGCTTCAATTGGAGGTAGGGCGAGGCGTCTCGCCGAGCCGGTGACAGAGTATGGACGGACGGCTCACCGGGACGGTTCGCCCTACCGATTGGGAATGGTGGTTATCGAGTCGAATAGTATTCGACATGTTTTGAATCCAACGGCTTCAAGCCGGTGTATTCAGTCCTTACCGTGAAAATCGCAACTTTTAACGCCAATTCGATTCGCTCCCGCCTTGAGATCATCCTTGCGTGGATGAAGTCACAGAAACCAGATGTTCTCTGTATCCAGGAAACGAAAGTGGTTGACGAAGAGTTTCCGGCAGGAGCATTTGAGACCGCTGGCTATCACGTCGTTTTCAAAGGCCAGAAGTCGTACAATGGCGTGGCGCTTCTCGCAAGGCAACCGCCGGCGAAGGTCCTGTTCGGTTTGGACGATGGAGGGCAGCGTGATGAGACCAGGCTTGTTTGTGCGAGTGTAGGTCCGGTGTGGGTGGTGAACACATACGTGCCGCAGGGGCGGGAAATAACCCATGAGATGTACGGCTACAAACTCGAGTGGTTTGCGAGGTTGCGATCTTTCTTTGACAGGCATTTCTCAAAGGAAATGAATGTTGTATGGGTGGGCGACATGAACGTGGCGCCTGAGGCAAAGGATATCCACAATGCGTCAGAACAGGCTGAGCACGTCTGCTACCATGTTGACGTAAGGGCCGCGTTTGAGAAGACGAAAGCATGGGGTTTCGAGGATGTCTTCAGGCGGTATCATCCGGAAGCCGGGCAATACACCTTCTTTGACTACCGGACCCCGAACGCCGTCAAGCGCGGCATGGGCTGGCGTGTTGATCACATACTTGCCACCCCGCCCATGGTGGCAAAATGCACGGGTTGTCACATTGACCTGGATCCGCGGCTGGCCGAGAAACCATCAGACCATACGTTTCTGTACGCGGATTTCGACGTTTGATTCCATTGAATGCTGGCTGGCAGATCGCTTACGGGCATTCCGCATGATTCGACTTCGGAATTCGACGCCGCGATAGAGCCTGGAGAAGTGATGATTGCAATGGCATGGTCGACAGAGGCACTTAACACCATGGAGTCAGGAGGTTGGAAATGTCCACTCTCAGACAACTTATGAAGGCCGGAAGCAGGTTCAAGGGATCGGCTGTTCAACTGCCGACGGTTTGCATTCTGCTCTTCACGCTGGTGATGACCGTGGATGGTGTCGACACTGACGGGAAACTGCCATTGGCTTCCCCGACGAAGCTGCCGCGGTGGCGCGGGTTCAATCTGCTTGAGAAGTTCTCCAAGGACTGGTCTAACAAACCTTTTGTTGAAGAGGATTTCAAGCTGATTTCTGAGCTGGGCTTCACCTTTGTCAGGCTTCCGCTCGATTACAGGATCTGGACAAGGAACGGGGACTGGACGACGTTCGACGAGAATGTGTTCAGGGATATCGACCGGGCTGTGGAGTGGGGACATAAATACAGGGTTCACGTCTGTATCAATCTTCATCGTGCGCCCGGCTACTGTGTGAATCCACCGAAGGAACGGCTGGATCTCTGGACAAACCCGGAGGCGCAACGGGTTTGCGCGATTCATTGGGCATTCTTCGCGAAAAGATACAAGGGTATTCCCAATTCCGAGTTGAGTTTCGACCTTCTTAATGAGCCGTCAATGGGCGATGGGGAAGCGTATTTGCGTGTCGCGAAGATATTAGTTGATGCCATACGGAAGGAGGATCCGGACCGGCTTGTGATTGCGGACGGACTGAAGTGGGGAACGATACCCTGCTTTGAACTTCTGCCTCTCCATATCGCGCAGAGTACCCGAGGCTACTCACCTATGGAGATCTCGCACTACAAGGCATCCTGGATTCAGGGTTCCGACCAGATGTCAGTTCCGGCGTGGCCACCTGTCTGCCGGGCAAACCAGTATCTCTATGGACCTGAGAAGAAAGACATCGCCAGTCCGCTGGTCCTGACGGGGTCATTCCCGGCAGGCACGGCTATACGGATCAAGGTCAATACGGTATCCGGTTACTCAAGGCTCGTCGTCAAAGGCGATGACAGGCCGGTATTCGATAAACAATTCAAATGCGGTTCTGGAACCGGTGAATGGGAGAAGGTGGACTACAAGCAGGAATGGAAAGTTTACCAGAACATCTTCAACAAGAACTACTCGTTCACACTCCCAGCGGCTGCGAAAATGATCACCATGGAGAATGCCGAAGGTGATTGGTTGACATTATCCGAGATCGGCATATCACTGAGCGGCAGGTCTGTGCAGGCTGGCGAAATGGTGCTTCTGGCCGGCGGCGCTGAGTGGGGCGCAAAACAAGTGCCCGTAAAGTTCGATCCGGGATCAACGACTTCCAGATTCAGCGTTGCCGGGGCGGCGACCGGCAGGCAGTGGTTATGGAAGCAAAACATTGAGCCATGGCTGAAGCTTGAGGAGGCCGGGAGCGGGGTGATGGTCGGCGAGTGGGGCGCATTCTGTAAAACTCCGCACGATGTTGCGTTGGCGTGGATGAAGGATTGCCTGGCAAACTGGAAACAGGCGGGGTGGGGCTGGGCGCTCTGGAATTTCAGGGGCGAGTTCGGGATACTGGACAGCAACCGCGGCGATGTGAAATACGAGGAGTTTCACGGTCACAAGCTGGATCGGAAGATGCTTGAACTGCTGCAGAAGAACTGAGTTACAACTCCACGTAGACATAGTAGTACGTGTAATTACTCGAGCAGGACGCTGAGGCGCAGTAGCTCCACGAGAACGGGATACCGTCCAGTTCGCCATCCATGTTGTGGTAGATCCGATCAGCTCCGTTTGTGGCCGTCCAATTCGTCAATTCATACGGTCCGCTGTTTGTCAGGTATTCAGCGCCGGTATCCGGCCGCACAATCGTGACGTCATAGACCATGCCTGTACTGGTGGCGGAACTGTTCTCCATAAACTCACCACCGACCCGCATCGTACCGCTTTGCCTGATAGCCCCGTTCAGCGGATGAAAGGTCACATCCAGGTTGGTAGCGATCACCGAAGCATGGGCCCCGACAAACTCATACGTCAGATCCATCGAGAGGAGTGCGCTATGCTTGTCATAGCCGGTCCACCCGGCAATTCTTATCGATCCTCCATTGGAGCAATGGACAGTCACGTCCTGGTTTCCCGCCGGCCGCGATGCGATATACCCATTGAAGAGATATCCGGTCAGGTAACTGATGCCCCAGGCTGTGTCGAGGGTGTTCTGCATCAGGCGATCCTGGTTGTCATCATGTTTGATGCATCCGCCAAAGAGAAGCAGTGCCGCCAGCAGTGCCACCAGGTTTACTCTGAAACGCTTCATATTGAGTCCGTTCTGAAGTGAGTTACTTACGGTCGGCCCGTGCTTTTACGGATAGACCATGCTGTGCATATAAGCCTTCGGCCTTTGACAGTGTTTCCACCAGTTTGTTCAGAGTCTTGATCAAGCTCTTTGGAACCTCAAGTACGGCGGGCTTCTTCATGAAAGTATCGACGCTTATTCCTGAACTGAACTTTGCGGCACCGCCGGTTGGTAGAATGTGATTTGGACAGACGTAATCGCCGATAGCGACAGGTGAATACGGACCGAGGAAAATCCCGCCAGCGTTGCGAACCCTGCTCAGCATCGACTCCGGCCGCTTTATCACTATTTCAAGATGTTCAGGCGCAAACTCATTGGCAAAATCAACGGCCCGGGCAAGTGATTCGGCGAGAATGATCGCGCCATATTTAGACAATGCCAGTTGTGCTGTGGACGGTGTGGCGTTGCCGCAGAACTCCGCAATAATCCTGTTGCGAACAGACTTTGCCAGACGCTTCGATGTTGTCACGAGAACAGAAGAGGCATTGGCATCATGTTCCGACTGTGACAACATATCGCGGGCGACATACTCGGTTACGGCGGAATCGTCAGCGATGATAAGTACCTCACTCGGACCAGCTGGAAAGTCAATGGCGCAGACGCCTGAATTAGCGACATAAGACTTTGCGGCGGCGACAAAGACATTTCCGGGTCCGATAATCTTGTGGACTTTCGGTACCGTTGCAGTTCCAAAGGCCATGGCGGCGATAGCCTGTGCGCCACCTGCCCGTATGATCACATCCGCGCCAGCCATGTCGGCGGCCACTATGATCTGCGGGTCGATATCACCGTTGCGGCTCGGCGGACTTGCCACCGCAATGAATGGCACCCCGGCAACTTTGGCGGGGGTTATGCCCATGACCGCGGTTGTGAGTAGTACTGCATTGCCGCCTGGAATATAGACGCCGACTCTTTCAATGGGCGTCCGGAGTTGCCCGACCGACAGTCCGGTTCCGGCAGGCCACTGAGCGCTCCTGACATTCTTCTTCCACCTTCGCTGGTTGCTGCGCAATTGGGTCAGTTCGCCGGAATGATAACCTCGAACACACTCAATCATGCTCTGGATGGACGGCAGGAGTTCCGGATTCGCCTTGAGAACCGTGCGATATGCCCGCTTGATGTCGCTCTTGTTTACAATAAGACGGGACGGCGTGAGAGTGGTCTTGTCAAACTTGCGCGTGTACTTGAGAAGAGCCTTGTCCCCGTTGGCGGCGACATCGTCAACTACACCCTGGACGAGGGGAACAATGCTCTTCTGGGCAGTGGTCGAACGGGAAAGTATGGCTTTCCTGCGATCCGGGTGGAGTCTGGCAAGGCGTTCGATTGGAAGAAAGTCTTTTGTAATGATGGCTTTGATGGCAGGTCTCATTCTATGACTCTTTGTCTTCTACGTTACCTTCGGTTCAAATCTCTCTTCGGCTTAGCGACCGAATGCTGTACTTTTTCCTTCCGCGAATCAAGAAAATGATGGTTTGATCGGGGGTGGCTGCGCTCGTCCGCGCAGAGGATGCCATGCTGCTGGAGGCGTTCAGCATCGGTCTTGGCGACACGTATTGGATTTCCATCCGGGTCTATTCCAGCGCAATACATTGCCGACGCAACGGTGCCCGGGGTTGGAATGAAACACTGTACCTGCTGCGGTTTCCAGTTCTTCTGCCTGAGCCAGGCCGCGAGTTCCTTCATATCCTCAACGGTGCATCCCGGGAATGCGCTGATAAGGTAGGGGATGACATATTGTTCCTTGCCGCATTGGCGGGATATCCTGTCGAATGCGGCCAGGAATCTTTCAAATTCAGCGAACGGTGGCTTGCGCATCAATGAAAGGACCCGGCTGGAATTATGCTCCGGGGCGACGGTGAGTTGACCGCCGGTAAATTCGCCGACCACCGACTGAAGGTAGCTGAGGTCGGTCAGAGCCAGATCATGCCGCACGCCGCTGGCTGTCCGCAGATGCTTTACGCCAGGGAGCTTTGATACCGATTTCATCAAGTCGGCCAGTGACTGCTGGTCGGGGCTGAAATGTGCGCAGATATGAGGCCAGAGACAGCTCGGTCGCTGGCATTTGGCCTGGTTGCCTTTGCATGCGGCATTCCACATGTTTGCGGTGGCACCGCCGATATTTGTCAGGCTGCCCCGCCAGGCCGGATGCTTGGTCAATGACGTGACTTCCGAAAGGATCGAGTCCGCGCTTCTCGAGGATATATGGCGGCCCTGGTGGATGGCCAGTGCGCAGAAGGAGCAGCCGCCCGCGCAGCCGCGGTGCGAAGTTACGCTGAACTGGATCATCTCAAGCGCCGGCGGCACCTTGGAATAGGATGGATGTGCCAGCCTGGTGAACGGCAGGCTGTAGAGTTCGTCGAGTTCATTGCTGCCGAGAGGTGCCGCTGGCGGGGCAATCACAAGCGCTCGTTTCTGATTCATCTGGACCAGCCACGCCAAGCCGTTGTGTGCCTCGCGCTCCATCGCGAGGGTTGCGGTCATGAGCAACCGTGGGTTGGCCAGGATGTCCTCATGCGATGGCAGCTTAATTCCCTCTCCCTCCTGGAGAGGGCCAGGGTGAGGGGATGCGGACATATCGGGATTGCCGGCTACATATGCAGTTCCACGGATGCCGTGCAGTGCCGTGGGTGGATGGGCGTTTGTGTTGTGGGCGATGGAGTCAAGCCGTGTTGCGATTTCTACAATTGCGCGTTCCGCCATGCCGTAGACAAGGAGATCGGCCTTACTGTCGAGGAGTATCGAGCGCCTGATGGAATCAGCCCAGAAATCAAAATGGGAAATCCGTCGCATGGAGGCCTCAATGCCGCCTATGACGACGGGTATACCTGGAAACGCATGGCGGACCATCGATGTGTAGACGATGCAGGCCCGGTTCGGGCGGGCACCGGCCGCGCCGCCGGGCGTATACGCGTCATCATGCCTCTTCTTCCTGAATGCGGTGTAGTGCGCAAGCATGGAGTCAAGCGCACCTGCGGTGACCCCGACGAAAAGTCGTGGCCGACCCATTTTCATGATGTCGGCCGGTGAATCCCACCGTGGTTGCGCGACAATGCCGACGCGGAAGCCGGCGGCACAGAGCCAGCGTCCAAGCAGCGCGGAACCAAACGAGGGATGATCAACGTATGCGTCGCCTGAGACCAGGAGAATATCGAGAGTGTCCCATCCGAGCCTTTCCATCTCGGCCCGGGACATCGGCAGGAACTCAGGCTGGGGCACCTTTGGGAGCCGGTAACAAATATCATTTGCATCAAGTGGTGATGCTGCAGTCGCTAACACACGTCCCGACAGAGCCGCCGTCGCCCAAGGGGCTATGGCGGCCATGGCGGGGCGGCTACAGGAATCGAGCTTTCCGCTGTAGCCACGGCACTCTGTTGCCGTGTCCGGATGAGTCTTGTTGTAAAGGTTAATAATTAGCGGTGCCTCAATCGCGGGTTTTCCATGAAGCGTATGTCCCGTTCGGGATGGCAAAGACGGTGGATTTCCCGGTCAGCGTCATTTCTCCGGATTCAATGTTGCCGTTGAACCCATTCATGCCCTGGCGAAGGATGTGGGCAAGAACGGTCGGCGTAAACGCCGGCGTATGACAGCTCAGGAGAACAAACAGCGGATTGGCGGCGAGGAGCTTTACGCATAGATCCAGGGTGCTGGCCAGATGTGCTTCGATCTTGAAGATCTCACCTGAGTTGCCCCGGCCAAACGATGGCGGATCAAGGATTATAGCGTCATACTTGATCCCGCGTCTGAGTTCACGATTCAGGAACTTGGTTACATCGTCGACAATCCACCGTATCGGCGCATCGGCAAGGCCGTTCAGAGCCGCGTTTTCCCGCGCGCGCGCTACCATGCCCTTCGATGCGTCCAGATGACAGACCTCCGCGCCCGCTCTTGCGGCGGCAAGGGTTGATCCGCCGGAATAGGCAAACAGGTTGAGAACGGAAAGCCGTTTGCCGCGCTTCACCTGGCGGAGTGTTTTGTCAATGAAACCCCAGCACTGCTGCTGTTCAGGGAACACGCCGACATGGCCGAAAGGTGTGCCTGAAAGGCGGAATATGAGTCCGGAAATGGTGGCGTTCCAGGAAGCCGGCAGTGGCTGCCTGATGGTCCATGTATTTCCGCCGTCGCGACCGAAGCGCGCTGTGGCTTCGTCCCAGGCCGCGGTCGGGAGAGATGGTTTCCAGACAGCAGCCGCACATGGGCGAACAAGGGTATACTTGCCGAATCGCTCGAGCTTATTCTCGTTTCCGCTGTCGAGCAGTTCGTAATCGTTGTTCGATGTGTTAGTCATGGCGGGCAGTATATATGCAGAAGATATCGCGGTGCGATACAGAAATGGTTCTGAAACGCTGGCGTCCCATAGGGCCGCCAAGGCTGTAGCTGTCTAGCCTGTAGGCTGCCAGGTAAGACGGCGAAAAGCCGGAATTCAAATATCAAAGATTCCGCAGCGTGAAAACAGGCAGAAATGCACGGATTTCCTGATGCGGTCCGCTGGGCCGCAACCGAAACACGGCGACGGAGCGCCGTGGCTACAGCGATGAAGCCGCCCCGCCATTGGGCCGCAACCGAAACACGGCGACTGAGCGCCGTGGCTACAGCGCTGTAGCCGCCCCGCCATGGCCGCCATAGCCCTTTGGGCGACGGCGGCTCTGTCGGGGCGCAGCAGCAATTGCTCCGCAAAAGTGTGTCATGTTTCGACGGAACGATCTAATACTCCCCAGCCTACAGCCTATCAACCTGCATCCTTTGGGACGCTATAGTTCTGAAAAGATCATTGACGAAGCGCGGGCGATGGATACTATGGCGCGATCAGTATTGAAATCAAACAGGAGGAATGAGAATGGCTACCATCAGTTTCGGGGGTGTTAAAGAGAAAGTCGTGACGAGGCAGGAATTTCCGCTTTCCAAGGCGAGGAAGATTCTGAAGAAAGAAACCATAGCCGTAATCGGCTACGGCGTGCAGGGCCCGGCCCAGGCTTTGAATATGAAGGATAACGGGCTGCGGGTGATAATCGGCCAATCTCCTGATTTCAAGAGGGACTGGGACAGGGCCATAGCGGACGGTTGGGTTCCGGGTAAGACTCTTTTCCCGATTGATGAGGCTGTGCGACGTGGCACCATCATCCAGATGCTGGTTTCAGACGCGGCTCAACCACAGATCTGGCCGGTTGTGAAGAAGAATCTCAAGACGGGCGATGCGCTCTATTTTTCGCACGGGTTTTCCATCGTGTATCGCAAACAAACCGGAATAATTCCGCCGAAGAAAGTTGATGTCATTCTCGTGGCTCCGAAGGGGTCGGGCTTGAACGTCCGCAGGAACTTCCTGTCCGGCGCGGGCATTAATTCAAGCTATGCGGTCGAGCAGGATTACACGGGCCGGGCCAGACAGCGTTGTCTCGCGGTTGGAATAGGAATCGGATCCGGTTACCTTTTCCCGACGACTTTTGAGCACGAAGTATTCAGCGATCTGACGGGCGAGCGTGGGGTTCTCATGGGTTGCCTCGCAGGTGTCATGGATGCGCAGTACGCCATACTGCGGAAGAACGGGCATTCTCCCAGTGAGGCTTTCAACGAGACTGTTGAGGAGCTTACGCAGAGTCTGATCCGGCTCGTCGACGAGAACGGAATGGACTGGATGTATCGCAACTGTTCGGCCACGGCCCAGCATGGTGCCCTCAAGTGGAGGCCGATTTTCAGGAAGGCCAATCTGCCGGTGTTTGACAAGCTCTACAAATCGGTCAAGGCGGGCAAAGAGACAGCCGAGGTCATACGTGACTGCGGCGGCAAGGACTACAAGAAGTTCCTTGAGAAGAAGCTCGGTGAAATTGCAAATTCCGAGATGTGGGTTGCCGGACAGGCCGTTCGTGCGCTGCGTCCCGGCGAAAAAGCCAAGGTTATAACCGGCTCCACCAAGGGAATAGGCGGTCGGACTTCCAACTGATATACGACGAATGGTGAATTCAGTTTGAACCGAAGAACCGCAGAACAAGGCGCCAAATGACTGAATTCAACGTTCCGATAAACCAGGGACGGATCAAGGCCATTGTTCTGCTTTCAGGGGGCTTGGACAGCCAGCTTGCTGTCTCTGTTCTGAAAGAGCAGGGTATTGAAGTTGTTGGCGTGTCTTTTGAGAGTCCGTTTTTCAATGCGGACAAGGCCCTAAAGGCAGCCGAACACCTTGGCATCACGTTGCACGTCGAGAAGTTTGCCGACGATATCATGGCGCTCGTGAAGCATCCGCCGCACGGTTTTGGTGCCAACATGAATCCCTGCATTGACTGTCATGCTGCGATGCTGCGCAGGGCAGGGGGACTGATGAGCACTTTGCAGGCGCAATTCCTCGCTACGGGCGAAGTGCTCAACCAGCGACCGATGTCGCAGAACATGCGGGCGCTCAAAATCGTCGCAGCGGCTTCAGGCTTTGACGGCTTCGTTGTCAGGCCGCTGAGCGCCCAACTGCTTCCGGAAACAGAGCCGGAGCGATTGGGCTGGATCAAGCGGGGAAAGCTGCTGGCATTGATAGGGCGTGGCAGGAATGCGCAGATGGAACTTGCGAAGAAGTACGGACTGGCTGATTTCCCGACGCCTGCTGGCGGGTGCAGGCTCACGGATCCCAACTTCGCAGGGCGGCTCAGGGATCTTCGGCAGCATGAGGCGTTGGACAACATGCAGTCGGTCATGCTGCTGCGGTTGGGGCGTCATTTCAGGCTTGGCCCGCAAACGAAACTGATCGTGGGCAGGCACAAAGCCGACAATGACGAGATTGAGAAGCATGCCGGTCCGGCAAGTATCATGCTTACAACGGGTGATATACCGGGGCCAATAGGCATGCTGGATGCGAACGCTGATGAAGCGACCATAGAGCGGGCCGCGGCCATATGCGCCAGGTATGGCGACTACAAGCCGGGCGCTCCAGCGCGTATCCGCGTGTTCTCTTCATCGTTTGATCGGCTGCTTGACGTTTTGCCCGCTTCGCACGAAGATGTTGAGAAGCAGAGGGTTTAGTCACATGAAGATCCTGTTTCTTACCAGCGCGTTGCCGCATCACAATGTGGTCAGTGGTTTCGTGGTCATATACAACCGGATCAGGCTGCTGGCACAGCGTGGACATAAGGTTGGCGTGGCTTGCTTCGTTTCTGAAGAGGACAGGGTGTATATCCCTGAAGTCGAATCCTCTTTGAGTGAGCTTGTCACATTGCCGATCCCCCAGACCGGGACTGTTCGCCAGACGGCTGACCATGTGATCAGCCAGATACCGTCGGACTTCCGGGATTTGCGGTCCGAGGAAATGCGCATGACGGTAGGCAGGATGGTTGAGCGGTCACATTATGACGTTGTTGTGGCCGAATTCTCTTCCATGGGTCAGAATCTATACTGGAACCCGCGCCTTCCTGCGGTGAAGCGTATTATCTCCTGTCATACCTGTTATACCACGGCGGTCAGGAACCGTTTGCGCGTGCAGCAGTGGAGCCTGCGCTGGTTGAAGACGTATCTGGCTCTTGGCAAGCTTCAGAGATTTGAATTCAACATGTATCGCAGTGCCGATCACGTAATCACACTCACTCCGGAGGAGAAGATCGACCTGCATCACTATGCGCCTGATCTGAGGATATCTGTGTCTCCGTATGGTGTCGACCCTGAGCGGTACAAGCCGGCACCGGATGCAACCCGCGAAGACTGCATTGTATATACGGGGTTCTTTCGTGATGTCGCCAACCAGGACGCCGTGCAGTGGTTCATCCAGAATGTCTGGCCTGAGTTGAAGGTGAGGTTTCCAAAACTCCGGTTCTACGTTGTAGGTCGTTCGCCAACGCGATACATGCAGGAGATAGGGAGGAAGGATCCGAGGGTCGTGATCACCGGCGAAGTGCCTGCGATGGAAGACTATCTCGCCAGGGCCAAAGTCTACGTGTGCCCGGTTCGGCTCGGGAAGGGGTTGCGGGGCAAGATTCTCCAGGCAATGTCGGCGGGGGTGCCGGTTGTGTCAACCACACTTGGCGCGGAGGGTATTGCGGCCCAGAACGGTCACAATATCATCCTGGCGGATACGCCGCATACGACTGTCGAGGGAATCAGTCTGCTTCTGCAGGAATCGACACTACGGAAATCAATGTCAGAGTCAGCACGAAAGCTTGTTGTCTCGCATTACTCCTGGGATCACTGTATCGACCTGCTCGAGGAAGTTCTCTACAAGGTGGTGGAATAGAACCGCGGCTACGGTGTCATTCCGGCGCGGATCAATGCGGTCGTTTCGAACTTGCGGACGGTTCGTCCGCAGCGACAGGACAGAAGAAGCCGGGCGGCAGCCGGCAGTGAACCTTTCCCATCGGATGAGGGCCATGAGTCGCTCCACCTGCTGCCGTCAAGCAGGGTAACCTGGAAGTCTTCAACCTGCTCGACCAGATCCTCCTTCACTGATGGGCCGAGTGTCCCATCCAGCTCAATGATCTGTTTTTCCCGGACAAGCACCTGCATGGGTTTCGAGTCTCGTTCCTCGGTGCGAAGACGATAACTGACCCGCTCAACCTGGAACTGCATGATCTCGCTCTGGTTGTCGGCAAGGGTAGTGGTATGAAAACCAAGCGCGGAATCCGAGTGGTCCATGGTTGACGGCGGGTCGAGGGTCAGGAATACGGAACCGGCCAATGGCATGCGCACGGCGCATGTCAGGTCTCTGCTTAAAGTTTCCAGGGCCGAGACGGCCCTGTCGTATGCGAGCCGGTTGTCGTTGGCAAAACCGAGGGTTGTGGTGGTTGCCTGGAAGACGGTGAAAACGATCCCGGTAATGATCACGGCAATAGCAGTGGCGATGAGGAGTTCGACGAAAGTGAATCCGTTGTTTCTCAGCTTGTTCTGCCGGATTATTTCAGGCGAAGCAGATTGTGCAGGAACCATATTACGCCCAATGCGGCAAGGAGTGCTACAGGACCGACGATAATCCAGATGAGCTTGGTGGAGTAGTTCTTGTTGATTTTGAACCCTGTGTTCGATGGCAGCGAGAAGGTGGCGTTGCTGACCCGCGCGGCGGGTATCTGGGATTGAACCGGCTTTGCGTCCGCGTCCCTCTCAACATCTTCGCCTTCGAAGAGCAACTCGATGTTGCCCACCTGGACTATGTTGCCTGGCGCCAGGCGGTGAACCTTAAGCAGCTGGCCGTTCACCTTTGTGCCATTTGTTGAGTCCAGATCGCGCAGCGTGAATTTCCTTCCGTCCTTGATGATCGAACAGTGAAAGGCTGAAATGGAGGGATCAGATATGACAAGCATATTGGCGCCATGACGGCCGATAGTTGTCTCATCCTTGGTAAGCTCAAATACCAAGCCTTTGGTTTCGCCTACGATACCTTTTAGAGTGGCCATAGAAACCCCAAAGACGTTGCCCGCTTTCAATCACAACGACAAAAGGATAATGACAGATTCATTTTCTCCTGTCAATGCGGCTCAGGGCTGAGTTCCACGTCAAATCACCGTTGAGAATAGTGAATTTTGACTGGCCCGTCAGAGTCCAGCCCGTGAAGGCGGTATTGCGGGACTTTGAAAGGAAGGCTTGCGGGTCGACTGTCCATTCCTCGTTGAGATCAAGCACGACTATGTCCGCCGCCTCGCCGGGTTCAAGAGTTGGCACCCGCATGCCCAGAACGCGTGCCGGTCCGGTTGTCCACATCTCAATCCACCGTGCCAGTCCGATCAGTCCGGTCTTCGCAAGCAAGCTGTAGGTGACCCCGACTGCCGTTTCGAGGCCTATCATGCCGAAAGGCGCTTTGAGAAAGCCGCTGTTCTTGGAAGAGGCCGTATGTGGCGCGTGGTCCGTGGCAAAGGCGGCCACGATTCCATCGGCCACAGCCTGCTTGATGGCGTCTCGATCCTGACCCGACCGGAGCGGAGGATTCACCTTCGTGGAAGGATTCTCCTTATCTACGTCGGCATCGATGAGGGAGATGTGATGTGGAGTGACCTCGCACGTCACTGGAAGCCCTTCCGAGACAGCATTCCGAATGCTCGAAATGGAGCTTTGTGCCGAGACGTGCTGGATGTGAACGCGGCATCCGGTAAGCCGGGCCAACTCGATATCCCTATCGACGATGACGGCTTCAGCCGCTGACGGTATGCCTGGCAGGCGGTTTGCGCCGGAAAACAAACCCTCATGCATGACGCCACGCCCGGCGAGTATTGGATCAAGGGCATGATCGAAAACGGGTCTGTTCAACTGGCGGGCCAATGCCATGGCGCGCTGCATCAGTCCACGGTCTGCCACGGTTGAACCATCGTCTGTGAAAGCGACAGCGCCGGCCGATGCAAGGCCTTTCATATCAGACAGGTCAGTACCTTTCCGGTTACTGGTGAGGCAGGCGGAAGGCAGGACGTTTACAAGGCCGCACGCTTTGGCCTGTTTCATCACAAAGGATAGGGCTTCGGGAGTGTCGAGCGGCGGATTGGTGTTGGGCATGGCCACGACAGTGGTGAATCCGCCGCGAGCAGCGGCCGCGGAACCGGTTTGAATGGTTTCCGCATCTTCGCCGCCGGGCTCCCTGAGATGAACATGCAGATCAATGAAGCCCGGAGCAACGACCAGGCCTGTTGCGTCAATCACACTCACATTGGGTGGCGGACCTCCCGCGGGTGTGGCGGCTATGCGCCCGTCGTGAACGAAGAGATCCGATACTTCATCCCTGTTTGCCGCGGGATCAAGAATTCGAGCGCCTTTGATGTACCATGATCGAGTCGGTACCATAATTACAATCGCTTGATGCCCCCATTCTGTACTTGCCGAATTGCATCCGAAACGCCATATTATGCAGTTATGAATGGTGATGCACAACTCAAACTCTTCAAAAAGCTTCTGCCGCAGCAGGCGAAGCTGCGTGAGATTGTACGGTTGCTTGGTAATATTGAAGGCAAGAGTTGTCTTGATGCCGGATTTGATAACGCTGTCATCAGTAAGCACTTACGGCAACGCGGCGGGACATGGCGGACGCTTGTCAGGCAGGCTGAGGCGAAGCGGTCTATTGAAGAGGCGGTAGGTAGTGGAGTTGAATCGTTCGACGGATACAGCATGCCGTTTGACGACAAGACTTTCGACGTGATTATTCTTTCCGACTTCCTGGAGCGGGTGACTGACGACCATGCTTTGATTACGGAGTGTCACCGGATACTGCGTCCCACCGGCAGGCTCATAGTAAACGTTCCCCATACAAAGAGCTGGTCTGTATTGAACCTTCTTGAAAATCTCATAGGGCAGAGCGATGAGAAGAAGAAGCGTGTGAGGCTTGGCTATACCGAAGCGGAATTGTTTCAACTGCTGAAGCATGGGTTTGATGTGCATACGGTAAGGTCGTACTCCAGGGCATTTGTTGAGTTTATCGACATGATCGTGCAGATGAAGGTCAGGGGAATCGCAGGAAGCATGAATCCGGATGAAAGGCTTATGAAGCTGTATTCCATCGCGTACCCGTTCTACTGGTGCGCCTTTCAGCTCGATGGCCTGCTGTTCTTTATGAAGGGTTACAACATTGTCTCTGTTGCCGTCCGTCATCCTTGGCGTCCGCGCAAAGCACCGATATTGAACGATGGCAGGTCCATAACTGAGGCGGTGCTGAGCAAGATCAAGGATTGAGCCGGGACACCTTCCCTATAGATCAATTGGAATTATGGCAGCGACTTCCTCCGGCAGACGCCCCGACAGAGCGGGACGGCTACAGGATGTCGGGTATAGGCAGACGCCCCGACAGAGCGGGGCGGCTACAGGATGTCGGGTATAGGCAGATGCCCCGACCGAGCGGGGCGGCTACAGGACGACGGATATAGGCAGACGCCCCGACAGAGCGGGGCGGCTACAGGATGTTGGGTATAGGCAGACGCCCCGACAGAGCGGGACGACTGGAGAATTATCAGGTATTTGTTGTAGCCACGGCGCTCTGTCGCCGTGGAAGCTGTAATTGCGATTATTGTTTCTCTGTCGTGAGGGGTTGACAGTTGGTTTGAAAATAGTACCCTCATGACTCCCTTTCAAAAAGCAATCCATTCAGGACGCGACATTGTCCTGTATGTATAAAATAGAAACGAGGAAAGATGAACAGTACATACCATCCGTCGAAGAAGAAACGTCAGAGGAAGATTGGATTCAGGTCGCGCATGTCGACTGCCGACGGCCGTAAGACCATTGCCCGTCGCCGCCAGAAGGGCCGTAAACGCCTCACCGCATGAGGTGCGCGCCTGAATGGGTGGAAGACACCTTTGTTTTACGGCACGTCTGAATGGGCCACCGGGAAGAACGCCCGTTGTTTAGTGATGGGTTGCGCCGGCGGTACCTTCCAGTGCGCGGGAGTTAACAATGTCGAAGGCATGTGGACTATCCCGCGATCAAAGGATTACCCGGTCTTGTCAGTTCGTTGAAGGATATGACCAGGGAAGGTGCTACAGGGGTCGTTTCCTGAAGATGTGGTTGAGAACCGGCCCGGATGCTGCCATGCGGCTCGGCGTTGTAACCAGCCGGAAGGTCGGCGCGGCAACCGTTCGAACCAGGGCACGTCGCCTGTTGCGAGAGGCGTTCAGGCTGAACCGATCAAAGTTTCACGGCAGCGTCGATATGATTCTTTCGGCGGGGAGCGCAATTCTTACAGCAAAACGGCAGGATGTTGAGGCTGATTTGCTGGGTCTTGCAAGGCAGGCAGGGATTCTGAAGCAGGTTGTGGCAAAGTGACAACACAAGGTGAGAGTTGAAGACGGCGTTGATAGGTCTTATACGAATATACCAGGCCAGCCTGTCTCACATTTTCGGCAGATGCTGCAGGTTCTATCCCAGTTGCTCGGATTACTGCCTGCAGGCAATCACAAAACATGGCGCTTTCAGGGGCGGCGCACTTGGAATGAAGCGGGTGTTCAGATGCCGGCCGTTTAATGGCGGTGGATTTGACCCGGTACCGGAGGTTGAATGAAGAAAGTTGATATTGCTGTAATCGGAACGCTGTTTCTGCTGTTGATGTCGTGGCCCTATCTTTGCGCCAGGATCTTCCCTTCCTCAGTGAAGAAGATCGAGCCTGACAGAGGTGCCGTGTCGGCGAGGGCGGGAGGTACTAACGTAACCCCCGTTATCAGGGCTCAAGCGGCACCTGCCAGAGAGACGGTGATCATTCCTGCCGCAACCGGATCGGTCGCGGTTGCGCAATCAACGGCTGCTGTTGCAGCGGAGCCGACTGAGGGGAGCCGGCATACTGGCACTGCTCCCGTCATGATGGCGATGACAGGCACGAGTGTTCGCATCGATGTTTCCTCGTGGGGCGGCGGCATCGTTTCCGCGACACTGATGGACTATCGACAGAGCCAGAAGCCGGGCAGCGGACCTGTCCAACTTGATTTTTCCGGTGTGCCTGCGTTGACCTACAGCGGGTTGCCGGATCTGACGACCAACTGTGATTTTTCAATAGTGAGATCCAACGGTACTGTTCATGTGGGCCGGGAAACAACCGGAGGACTCAAATTTGAGCGATCCATATCCATAGGCAATAACTCCCAGTTCAGGATTGTCGACGTATTTTCAAACAATGGCAAAGATCCTGTGGTTTTGCCGATACACAGCCTGAACCTTGGTCCCATGCGACATGTCGAGGGTGAAACGCAGGCTCAGGGATATCTCAATCTGGGGATAGACTCGCAGGAAACACATGGCGGAGCCAAGACGAGGCACTGGGGCGCCGGTAGTGGTGGGGGCAGTGCCTGCAAGGGAGAACCATCCCTGGCGGACGCGTTTCAACCAAAGGAAAGGCGTGGCGGTTGCCTTTGGTTCAAGCCTGAACTTACAGAATGGCTTGAGCCGGAAGTGCGGAAGGACTGGGTCGACGAGACAGATTGGCTTGCAGTTAAGAACAAGTTTTTTGCGCAGGTTTTGATTCCACAGAATGACGTCACCGGAAGCGGGATCGCGATGCGTGCGAAGCGCGACGTTGTTCCCGCGATTCTTTCATGCAGGACAGGCAATCTGAAAGGCAGGAAGTTCGAAATCCGCGGAGAGAGAACCACAATCGGGAGCGCCACAAACAATAGCATTGTTCTGGCGGATCCATCGGTTTCTGGGTCACATGCCTGCGTGGTACGCGATGGTTACAACTACGTAGTCCAGTCGGTGGATCCCGCCAGGAAGCTCACGGTGAACCAAAGCCTGGTTTCAGAGCGGCGTATTACAGCCGGCGATACAGTTGAAATAGGAGACTGTTCATTTGTATTCATCGACGGTGAAAGACCTGATGTCAAGGCGACGTGGGCGCGCACGGCGGTTGTAAAAGAAGTCGCAGCATCCCTTAACTTTGAAGAGAAGATACTGAAGCCGGGCGAATCCTTTACCAGGGAGCTGGACTACTACGTCGGGCCGAAGAAGTACTCGCTGCTGAAGGAAATCGGGACAGACAGCGTAATGGAATTCGGGTTCTGGACACCGGTCTGCAAACTCTTGTTGTGGCTGATGAATGCAATTCACGGACTCGTGCCGAACTACGGAATTGTGATTATTCTCCTCACAATACTGACCCGCCTTGTGTTCTGGCCAGTGATGCAGAAAAGCACTGAGAATATGAGAAAGATGCAGGCCCTGCAGCCGCAACTGAACGCATTGAAAGAAGAATACAAGAATGACCAGCAGAAGATGCTTAAGAAACAGCAGGAGCTCTTCAAGGAAAACAAGGTGAGCCCGCTGGGTGGATGCCTGCCGATGCTGGTGCAGATACCGATTCTATTTGCGCTGTTTGTTGTGCTGCGAAGCGCAGTGGAATTGCGGTTTGCGCCATTTCTATGGATAAAGGACTTGAGTGAACCGGAAGCGCTATTTGCCGGGTTTCTGCCATTCTGGCCGCATCACTTGAATATACTGCCTATTCTCATGACAGTTGTTCAGATATGGCAGCAGAAGCTTACGCCGACCCCCGGCGATGCGATGCAGCAGCGGATGATGATGGTGTTCATGCCGCTGATGATGCTGTTCATGTTCTACGACATGGCTTCAGCGCTTGTGCTTTACTGGACGACCAGCCAGTTCCTGGCAATTGCGCAGATACTTATTCAGAACAAGACGAAGAAGACTGACGGGCTTGTTCTGAAACCGGCCAAGGCATAGAGCCTGTATTGCATCATGAATATCCAACAGCCGACAACCAATGTCCAATTTCCAAGTTGAGCTAGATTCTTGAAATAGCAGGGTCTGCGTTCCTTCATTCGCTCGTTCATCATTGGACATTCCGCGCTGGATATTGGATATTGCGCCTGGGAAGAGCCCATCCGAAAAGTGGAAACACAAACTCTGAAAACAAAGGGCTTTCATGGGTAGGGCGAGGCGTCCCCGCCGAGCCGGAGCAAGTACTGGCCTCGAAATGCGACAGAAATGAACGAGGTTCTATCACGGCGCTGCACAAGGGCATTCATTTGCGCCGGCTCAGCCGGAGGCTTCGCCCTACCTGCACCTTTTCGGATAGGGTCCATATCAGCCGGAACGATGCAGTTCGAAAGAAAAGCAGCCGCAGAGGAACGCAGATGAACGCGGATAGGGAGACAATGTCGACATATCGAAATGCCTCACCGTTTGGTGAGTCATTCATGTGGTATTAGAATCTGTCCATGACCCTCTTTATCAGCGTTCATCTGCGTGCATCTGCGGTTTCGTCTGAAATGTTCTGGCTAGGTTGAGTCGCATATCCCGTCAGCGCTGCTTCCTGAGCTGCATTCTGTTCTCGGTGCCCTTGAGAAGCCTGCTGATATTGCCGCGATGCCGCCAGATCAGGATCAAACCCAGCACGCTGAACACAGAGGGAAGAACGCATCCGCCCTGCAGGTGCAGGAACCACGTCGAGATGCACGTGAATAGAGTTGCGATAATTGATGCGAGCGAGACATAGCGTGTCAGCAGAAAGACAAGGATCCAGATCGAGAGTCCGATTGCGCCGGCAAGTGGCGCGAGCCCGAAGAGAGCCCCGGCGCTTGTCGCAACTCCTTTGCCTCCCTTGAATCCCAGGAACACCGGCCAGTTGTGTCCTGCCACAGCGGCCGCTGAACACAAGAGGCCGATATAGGATGGCTCTGACGTGGAATGAAAGACCGTGACTGCGAGGATGGGGCAAGCGTAGGCTGGCGCAAATCCTTTTGCGGCATCCAGCACAAACGTCAGCAGTCCCCACCATTTACCCAGTGCGCGCAATACGTTTGTCGCCCCGACATTACCGCTGCCTGTCTTTCTGATATCGATACCGTTTGCGCGCGCCACGATGTAGGCTGTGGGAATGCTGCCGAGGAGATACGAACCTAACATCAGGATTGTCCATCCGAATATACTCATACAATAACTCCAATTGAATTCATTTGGATTCTGATTAAGAATCCGCTTGAAATCGAGAACAATAAATCGAGTTGCTGCTCGCATCAGCAAATCTCATTTTGGCGCATGTGGGTGCAAAACAGAGGTTGTGCATTGTAGGGCCGCCGCTTGTCGGCGCGCCCCAAGGTGTCGCAAGCAAGTTGAAGATGGCACGCCGCAAGCGGCGGCCCTACAGGGAAAGAGCAGAATCGTGATCGTACGGTCAAAATGAGAATTGCTGTGCTCGCATTGACAGCAATAGGCGGACGTGCGATAATGGTGCCATGAATACGGGGAATACATGCATGAAAGCCGGCGCAGTGGTATTCGCGGTATCTTCGTGCGCGCTTGTCTGTTCAGTCCTTGCGGTGAATCTTGACAGGGCTGCGTATGATGTGATTGTGGAGAGTCATCCTTTTGGGGCGGCTCCGCCCAAGCCATCGGCAGAGGCTGTAGCCGCTGCGGCCGCTGCAGCGGCGCAGGTTGCTCCAAATCCAAATCTTAATTTTGCCGTCACTTTCAAGTTGTCATTTCTACGGCAGGACATGGCGAGCGGTGATGCTGTTTGCGGCATCGACGACACGAAGAATCCAGCCTGGCATGCTTACATTGGTGTGGGAGAATCGCTTGATGGTATCACGGTTGAGGAAATTGATTTCGACAAGTACGGAGTGAAGCTCTCAAAAGGGGACATTCAACAGTGGTTGTACGCTTCCGGCACGGCGACACCTGATACCGCTGTGTCTGCGAGCGTAGTGCCGTCGCAGCATCACGGCTCGAGTGTTGCAACAGGAGCGGTTCCATCCTCGGGGTGGAAAATTCGGCGCGAGCCCTTCAGGCATAATATGGTTCAACCGTCAACTATGTCCGGCGCCGAGTTGGAAAAGCATCTTGAAAAACTTCAAATGGAAATCATCAGGTCGGGTGGAGAAAAGGGTCCGCCCTTGCCGATACCATTGACTCCTGATATGGATGATCAACTTGTCAGAGAGGGCGTTCTTCCTCCCTCAAACTAAGTGAAGGAAGATGAAAAAATATTAGTGGGTATCCACTTGACTCAACCACCCCCTACTGGTTGTGGTCCTGTGATGCACGAGAGCGGCTTTGGAGTCATATGTACGGCTTGCTGAACCAGCCGGAAAAACAGTTTACCACGGGATTGCGAC
>Ga0247841_10000889_pt1 | contig 73517 bp, 61 predicted proteins | sample LaCruzMarch2015__2_FD_192410 | JGI IMG/M metagenome (GOLD analysis project Ga0247841, IMG submission 192410) | Freshwater microbial communities from meromictic Lake La Cruz, Castile-La Mancha, Spain - LaCruzMarch2015_18m | ecosystem: Environmental > Aquatic > Freshwater > Lake | place: Spain... | reverse complement strand
GCATCATGGTTTGGAGTTTTGGACAACTACAAAACAGATGCTTTTCTCTTTTGCCTTCAGCCCATCTTGCTGGTTTTTACGAACAGGTCATTGTTAAATGTTATTTAAATTTTTTACCGGAGTATTGCTTTGGTAAAATTAGGATTAAAAATATTAACGTCAATAGTAAATGTTTGATTAGAACCAATACATGCACTACCACGTTTAAATTTGGTTTTTCCCAAAGAATCGAAATCTTTTTGAGTAACTTCCCGTCCAATTCTCAAATCATTTTTATAAGAAATTTTAAATACTGGAGTTTTTCCAGTATTAATCATCTTTATACCAATCTTCCCAAAAATAATATTGGATTTAAAAAAATAACACTTAAAACTATCAACGCTGAAATAGGCTCTCAATTCCAATATCGACATAATACTATCTCTATTATTAGACACTATTGTCATATCAAGAGCTTCTCTTGTTTGACAGCCCTGATAAAAACCAAATCCAATAAAAGCACCCAACATAAATATATTCAACCAAATAATAAGAGATTGCCTTGTTCCCTTCTGTATGAGAAAAAATGGTTTAATAACCTTAGAAAAGCATTTTATCTTTTCCCAATATCTGTTTTTTTTTGGATCATCGGGTTTTATTTTTGGGGGATCTCCTATGAGAATAGGCGGAGGGTCGGTTTCTCCGATATTGTTCTTATTATCGGAATTTCCTATATCATTTTCGGTTGGATTATTTATGTTCATATACTCATGCTTTAATTAAATAAATCAAGTTTCGCAGTTTAAAAAAATTATAATTGACGCAGGTTTCAAGCCGCTTGTTTAATAGTATTCGAATTAAGCTTTTCAGATTGTTGTTCGAGAATGAGTAATAGAAATTGCAACACAGAGTCATCCAGTATCGCATCACTGATCACCTTTTCCAGATCTATGTTCCATGTTTTTAATATGCTCATCTGCAGTTCAAGAAAGATGCCCCATAACCGCTCCCATAGCGTCAATTCTATGATTTCATGTTGAACATCAGTAAATATTTTCCCAAATCCTTCGTAAGCTTGAAACCGTCTTCGCAGGGTAAGTATGATATAAACACTGATGGCAATGGATATATCGGTAATCTGGGCATCAAAATCTTCCGACTGACATTTACCAAGATTAAGATACTGTTTGGCTTCTTTGAAAAACTTATGCAAAGCTTTACATAAGTTTTTTCGGTGGATCAAACAACACCTGAAAATCAAATTATTTTGGGGAACAGCAGTCAACGCAGTAAAAATTCAAGTATACATCACAATCATAACATACACGCTGGTTTCCATAATAAAAAATAAATTGAAATTGGAAAAATCAACTTGCGAAATATTACAGATATTGAGTTTTTCTTTGATTGATAAAACACCTATAAATGAGCTTCTTACAAACCAAGATTACCAAAATGTCAAAGAACTATATTCTAACCAATTGAGTATTTTTTAATTTAAAGTGGACGCTATTGATGATAACCATAAAATAAGTAAAGAAGGTTTAAGGAATCTGAAAAAAGAAATGAAAAAATTTATTGCTATGTATCGGGAAGAAGAGTTAATTTCTTTTTTTTCTTATCCCTTCACTCCTCATATTAAAAAGTAATTTCCTTTATAGAAGGGTTGTTAGTTAAAATATCCTTTTTAATATTATTGCGTTTATTTGGCGAGTCCTCATATAGAATAGCATAGTATTCAACTCCCCATTCTTTAATAAATTTTTGCAATTCTTTATTTTCATGTATCAATTTAAACTTTTGGGAATCAATCAAATATTCATAATAATATTTTCCGGGTTGATCTGTCCTTTTGGTGAGTAAGCATAAACAACCATGTTCTTCTTTTGGATTTGGTGGTGGATTTATAAAGAATTGATATTCATTTATTTTTCCTTGTATTTCCCTACCATATATGGCAACGTAAATGAGTTGTAATTCGGGCATAGATTAATGATAAAAACAAATTATATCTTTTACTCTTTAATAAAAAAATTACCATCGAATTTTTTTAGGATTTCCATCCTTTCCTGTTCAAACCTTTTTTTAATGGCTGATCTTAATCTTTTTTCAGTAATGCCCGATTTTTTAAATTCATCCATCTGTAAAACTATGTTCAAAGTTTTTGGCATAAAAATATTATCTTTTTTCATTTTATCAAATGAAAAATTTACCCAGTATTCAATATCTTCCATATTTCTTCTATTAAGATTGTTTAAGAACACAATAATACAAAAGATCAAAACAGAGATGGTAGCGTATAAAAATTATTTTCTTCTTTCGACTATTAATCTTATTTTTAAATCAAACAAGAAATATATTAAAGAAAAGACAAAAGAAATAATAAGTAGAATCCACCATTTGCCCTCACCCTGCATTTGAACTATAAAATCATCAACAGCACCGGCAAGCATAAAAAAAATAATACCAACTATCCAAACTAAAGGACATGAAACAAGGGCAAAAAATATTTTCTTCCAAAAACTTCGTTTATTTTCCATATAACACTCTATTGATATATTTAACAGAACAATAATAGGTAAATTTGTGTCATACTTAACGCCCCTGTCCCAAATTATATATAGTTACCCTTGAAGGGGGGAGGCAGGGGGAGAGGTCACAAACCATTAAAAATAAACCCATGAAATTCATCGGAGCCCATGTCAGTGCTTCCGGCGGGGTGGAAAATGCTCCCGTCAACGCTCATGAAATCGGAGCCACCGCCTTTGCCTTATTTACGAAAAATCAGCGCCAGTGGAAATCTGCCCCTCTGACCAAAGATAACATACGCCGTTTCCGGGAAAACATCGAAAAATATGGTTACAAACCCAAACATATCCTGCCGCATGACAGCTACCTTATCAACCTGGGCCATCCTGACAAGGAAGGCCTCGCCAAATCCAGGGAATCCTTTCTGGATGAAATGCAGCGTTGTGAACTACTGGGTCTCGACCGGCTGAATTTCCATCCCGGGACTTCACTTGGGAAGATCAGTGATGAGGCTTGTTTGCTGATTATCGCCGAATCGATCAACCATGTCCTTGATAGTACAAAGGGGGTTTGCGCGGTGATTGAAAATACCGCCGGACAGGGAAGCAGCATGGGTTATACCTTCGAGCATCTTCAATTCATTATCAGCCATGTGGAGGATAAAAACCGCGTAGGCGTTTGTCTCGACACTTGTCATTCCTTTGCAGCGGGATATGATCTCACTACCGATGAAACTTTTAACGCCACATTTGATCACTTCGACAAAACCGTCGGATTTTCATACCTGAAAGGGATGCATCTGAATGATTCGAAAAAAGGTCTTGACAGCCGGGTCGACCGTCATGAAAATCTCGGGAAGGGCATGCTGGGACTGCAGGTCTTCAGGCAGATCATGCATGACCCTCGGTTTGATGACATTCCGCTTATTCTTGAAACACCGGACGAATCGCTGTGGAAAGAGGAGATCCGGTTACTTTACAGCTTGTAGCTTACGGTACAGGTTCTCTGACAGATCCCATAATTTCTTTCCGTGATCCGGATCAGATGCTTTCTCATCAATCTCTTTCCTGCTCATCAGGAACAGGTAATCAAAAGGTTTTCCTTCGACATCCTTTGAAGCAGCAAGATATAACACGGGTATGGCGGCTTTGGCGGGAGATCTGAAAAACAGGCTGAAAACCAGTTTCATGAGCGGGCGAAAGATCTTCGGAGCCTCCCGGCCAATGTTGGTATTGACTGGTCCCGGACAAAGAGCAAAGACTGAAAAACGTACGCCTGAAAATGGAGGATCTCCGGAAACCAAATCCGGTACAAGACTGTGATCCCGGTTAAGCCTTCGCGAAAGTTCGACGGCATAAGTGGCCAGTAAGAGTTTATAGTAACCATATAATTCAAGGCTTTTCCCAATGGTATATGGTTCATAAAGACCAAACTTCTCCCATTCGAACTGCTTCGGATTCCGGTGGGTCTCTGAATCGACAAAAATGATCCGGGGTATGCCCTGGATGGCTTTCCCGTTGCCGCACGGGTGTGCTTCACTCCTCCTGAAACGACCGCTCTCAATCAGTAGCTTTACAAAAATGAATTTCGATAAATAGTTGACCATAAACATCTCTTCGACTCCCTGAGGAGTCCTTCGGCTTTTTTTAGGGACAGTCCCTGCATTGCAAATCAGGATGTCTATCTGTGTCTTATTTCCTGTCTGACCATCTGAGCCGGCCAAGGCATCCTCAATTTCCGTTGGCCGGGCAAGTTCGGAAACAAGCCTTTCGATGGAGGAGATATCCGAAAAGTCCACATAAACCATTTGCACTTCCCGGGATCCGGAAATCCTTTTCACTTCTTCTCCTTTCTCCGGGATACCGCTCCGGCAAGCCATGATGACCCTTGCTCCCCTGCAGGCGCATTCGGTGGCAATGGCGAATCCCAGTCCGGAGCTGGCGCCATCTACCAATACCGTTTTACCTTCGAGACGATCGGTTGGTTTTAATTCTCCGGCAGGATCCTGTTTGCGGAAAAGATCACGGATGCCGGTCACCACGGCCGAAAAAGGATTATTGTACCTGTCTTGTTTTTTAAAGGTCATAGCGGTCGGAGATGAATCGCTGGTAGCCGCAAGTATATTTGTCTATATCGGCTTTAGTAAGACCAAAATCATCAAGGGAATATTGGTGGGTTCCATATTTACGGTGCGGATGGTCCCGCTCGTGCTGTTCAAAACGGATCCTCAACTCAGCCGATAGACCGCCATCCATCTGGTAAATTCTATCAAGTTCACGGATCGCATCAGCGATCAGGTCCTTGTAGTGGATGTCCAGGAATTTTAAGTGATTGTCTCCCTCTGCCCTGTATTTCAAAGTCTTTTCAAGCATGTAGCCGGTTTTCCGCACCCAATGGCGTGCAATCCTCCTTTCATCTACCTGATCGCTGAAGATCATGTTGGTATAGGTCACCATGCTGAGGAATGATGGTACCGACTCATAGATATTCCGGTGAGGCCAGAGAAAATGTACATCGCCGAAATATTTAATGACCTGATCAGGGAATTCGAGATGATGGGGTGTTTTGAGGATCCACCGTTTCCCGGGCCGCTGCCACTGCAGGAGCTTAAGAAGCTTGGCGGCATATGCGTATGCCAATGACTGATCGGTCTTTTCGAGCCATTGTGCATACGATGGAACATTCATCATGGCTTCCGGTGTGGTGCTCAGGAAACTGGCATCCAGCAGGAGAATGTCTTCTTCGGGTTGATGGACATCAATGGGATGGATGGCATAAAAACCAGGTGACATCCATTTAACGGCCTTTGCACTGGTACAGGCTACCCCGATTCTTTTATCCTTCAAACCTGCTGTCGGACCGGATACTCCGAGATCCGGTGAGTCCGATAACGGTTGTATGCTATTCCCGGGAAAATGAAGGTCAAGAGGTACCGGATTGATGGCTTCCCAACTCAGGATGACCCGGTGCCCGGGATCGGCTGCCAGCAACCGCTGAAGCTTGGTGGTACCTGTACGTTGCAATCCGATAATGATCCATGCCGGATAAAGCTCCTGATTTAGAATTTCGGGATATCTCCTGAAATAATATTCTGCCCGTAAACGCAAATTCAAAAGGTTAATGAACCGCTCCCGGGTGATAAACCGCCCTACCGGATGCAGGAAGGCTTCCTCGTCAATGGCTTTCAACAGACGTTCTAGGGGTTCATCCCAGAAATCCTTTCCCAGGTCGATCAGACCGGTTCTTTTCCGGGCAGTTTTTATCAGTTCATCCTTGTCAAACCTGATCCTGTTCCCGATGGGATAGGTGATTTTCCAGGCTCGGTTTAACATTCTGAAAAAAAGAGGGCGTTGCTTGAAGTTCCTGGAGTGGGTGATCCGTTCTGTCATTTTCTTTTAGTAAAACAAGTGATTATATTCATAACTTTCCTTATTTCTCAACTCCTCACTCCTCACTCCTGACAGGGACTACTTTGCATTGTGGTTGTACAGGCTGTTCCCCGGGTGCTAACCGGTACCAGCGCCACAGCATGGTGCCTTCGGTATGCCCGCATGTCCCGATCCAGTTGGGTAAACCGGGGTCCTGATGGGCCACGATCACCTTTACCTTCCCATCGGGTTCATAATGTGCCGAAGCTTTGTTGACGTAAACCGTAAAATAGCGGTAATCGAGCGATTCCATCCAGTAGTTGTTCAGCTGGAAATTCCAGGAATCACATTCCGGCGGCTTCACTTCAATCACCAACGTCTCATCCTCTGCCAGCTTCCAGTGGCTGTGGTAATAGATGATGCCTGCATCCCCACCGGCGGCATTGGAAACGGCCGGGTCAAAAAGGGGTAACTGATTGGTGTGCTTTTGAAACCCCTTTGCCCACCTGGCAAACAAGAGGGCCGCTCCCCCCACAAAACGGGAAGCCAGCTGCAATCCTTCATCAATTCTTGAGGGAGTCAACGGATCCGGAGCTTTCCGACCATCCAGGTTCTCTATCGTCAACTCAGCCGGAATCTCTTTGAACCGGTCTGAAAAAGTCTGCCTGACCATGACCATGGTAGTCTCCTCAACGATCTTTAACCAGTTCTTTCCTCTTGGTTCCTTCGTTAAGAAAATTTCAAAACTTCCGTCGTCTTCCACCTGTAAGCCGTTATGTTCCAGCACTCCACACGGGGTTAAGCCACCCGTTGTTCCATAATTGCCATTCTGTGTAAAAAAACCGATATAATGAACGGTGTTCCTTTTACCACTGATACGGTACCCGTACAGGCCACTGATCTGGGCATTCAGGTAAATGTTATCGGGATTATCGGCGCCCAGCTTGATGGTTTCATGGGCAGTACGCCTGAACACCGGGAACGATGGATCATTGAATTCAACAAACGCTTCCAGTCCCCCACGGGTCAACCGGGTCAGATAACGTAACCCTTCCGCCTGCTGGAAAGCATCCCTCGGGGTACCCGGACTCATCAGGGCAGCCCCCGCTGCCTTCAACTGGTCACAGAATTCCTCCCATGCTTTGCCGGTAACAATCTTTTCGTTCACGAGGTCCTCTTCCTTCTTGCCCCTGATTTTTAACCCAATCCGGTGAAAGAGTTTCATGATGCGCAGAAAGAAAAACAGGATTTGGTTCATTTTCGAAAGAAATGAGTAACATTGCAAAGATAGCGATTTCATGGAGAAATTTTTGACATGTTATGGTAGCTGGGGACTGGTTGCAGGAGCAGCCAATGGTATCGGCGCGGCATTCAGCGAAGCCCTGGCATTGAGTAAGATGAATCTCGTTATGGCCGATATCAACGAAAAGGCCATGAATGAAACAGCCTGCCGGCTTGAAAAAAGTCATGGGATAAGTACGCGACGACTGGTCGTTGACCTATCCGAAGAAGATGCCTGGTTGAATCGCTTTTCAGTGAATTCAGGGAAAACGGGATTGCCATCCTTGCCTGCTGTGCAGGACCGACTTCTACCCCGACTTACTGGTCCAGCCTTCCCGAAAAATACCAAACACCGATCAACGTGATGGAACCCGGGGAAGTAGTCCAATACATTTCCTTCCCAGAAAAACGGCCGCTTTTATGGTCAGCAAGGCAATGAAAAAAATGTATGCGGTTAAAGACTGATGCCCCCCCCGCAAATACAATTCCAGCTTCAAAGAACGGTTTTGCAGGTTTTGCACTATATTTGCTAGTGATTTGCCGCACTGAAATCATTATTCCGGATTAGCCCTTCAGTCCGGCGAATTGTAACCAAATCGTTCCGTTATGAAAAAAATCATTTTCGTTATCATCGGAGTCCTGCTTTTATTTTCCTGCAAAAAAAGCAGCGACACGTCGGAGTTTTCCAACAGCCTACAGTTCGGTACAGGCCTTAACCCAAATAATCTTTTTGAACTGACCGGTGTGGGTACCGTCTTTGCAAAATCGACTACCATCTATTTCCGGCTCGAAAGCGAGGAGGATCAGGGGGGATCATCGGTCAAGATCCAGATCAACAAAGGAGACGGAACGATATACAATTCATTCACCTTCCCGAGTCCCCAGTCATATGGCCACATTTTCCTATCCAGTTTCAGCATACCCGATGCCGGTAGTTATACAGCCTACGGTATCCTTGTGACCGGAAATAAGACTGTTGCATCACAGAGTCTGACTATTCAGTAATGGGCTACCGTTCTCCAAGCGGGATATAACTTTTATTGGGTTCTACTGCCTTATATGCCGGACGGATGATCCGTCTGCCACTGATTATCTCCTCCAGCCTGTGCGCACACCAGCCCGCAATACGCGAAATGGCAAACAAGGGGGTATACAATTCCTTCGGGATCTTCAGGCAATCATAGACAAACCCTGAATAAAAGTCAACATTTGGCGAAATCAGTTTGTCCCTGGTGCCCTTGAATTCATAGAATATTTCGGGACCGATCCGCTCAATGGATTCATACAGGTCCATTTCTGGCACCCTGTCTTTTTCTTTCGACAACAACCTTGCTTTCTCCTTGAGCAAAATGGCCCGGGGATCAGAGACGGTGTAAACAGCATGCCCGAACCCGTAAATCTTACCGGATCGGTCGTGGGCTTCCTTTCGCATGATCTTCCGGAGATATTCAGCAACTTCATCGTCGTTAGTCCAGTTCTTTACATTTACCTTGATGTTATCCATCATCTCGATAACCTGAAGGTTGGCTCCTCCATGCAAAGGTCCTTTCAGCGATCCGATGGCAGCAACAATCGCCGAATAGGTATCCGTACCGCTTGAGCTGACTACCCGGGTGGTGAATGTGGAGTTGTTCCCTCCGCCATGCTCGGCATGCAGAACAAGGGCAAGGTCAAGAAGCTCGGCTTCCAGCGGCGTGTAATCATTACCTTTAAGCATATAAAGAAAATTCTCCGCCGTGCTGAGCTTCTTATCAGGATACCGCACTGTTAACGTATCATAATAGATAAGATGCCGTATGGCATGGTATGAATAAACGGCAACGGTCGGGAACTTTGCGATCAGACTGACACTCTGGTTCAGGATGTTGAATATGGAGGTATCGTCGGCATGTTTGTCAAGGGTATATAAAGCCAGAATGGAGCGTGCCAGCATATTCATGATATCCTTCCCCTTCATTGTGAGGATCATGTCGCGGTTAAAGTTTTCCGGAAGGGCACGTAATCCAGCCATCCCGGTTGAGAAACTTTCCAGTTCCTTCTTTTTTGGTAATCTCCCGAAAAGCAGCAGAAAAACGGTTTCATCGTAACCGTAGCGTTTTGCCTGCTGACAACCGTGCACCAGATCGTTGATATCAATGCCCCGGTAGATCAGCTTGCCATCAACGGCAGTCAGTTTGCCGTCAATTTTTTCATATCCCACCACACTGCCCACCCGGGTAAGACCAACCAGTACACCGGTATGATCGGCATTCCTTAACCCCCGCTTAACATCGTACTGTTTGAAGAGGGTGTCATCGATTTTACATGATTCTTCTGTCAGGCCTGACAAGTTTTTTAAAAAATCCGTGATCATAGGTTTTTATTTTTGGGTTTTTAAATAATTCAAGGCACTTCCTGCCCGGAACCATTGAACCTGTAAGTCGGAGTACGTTTGGTTCAGGTTTATTTCCTCTGTGGTTCCGTTCTGATGATGCAATCGTAAAATTAAAGGTCTCCCGGGTGAGAATGTTTCCAGCCCGAGAAGATCGAAAAGATCATCTTCCTGAATTTTCAGGTAATCCGCCGGATCGGCAAAGATCAGGGCAAGGATTCCCTGCTTTTTCAGATTTGTTTCGTGGATGCGTGCAAAGGATTTTGCCACAACCACTTTGACCCCCAAATGTCTCGGTTCCATCGCCGCATGTTCACGGGAGGATCCTTCACCGTAATTTTCGTCACCGATGACAAGGGTGGGAATCCCTTTGGCTTTGTAATACCGGGCCGTTCTGGAAACTTCCATGTACTCCCCGGTATCGCTGTTTTTCACTGAATTGGTTTTGTTATTGAAAAAATTCATTGCCCCCATAAGTAAGTTATCGGAGATATTGTCAAGATGTCCGCGGAATTTCAGCCATGGACCGGCCATCGAGATATGGTCGGTGGTACACTTCCCCTTGACCTTGATCAGTAAATGCATATCCCGGATATCCTTCCCATCCCACGTTTCGAAGGGTTCAAGCAGTTGCAGCCGTTTTGAATCAGGCTGAACCGATATTTGAATATTTTCAGCATTTGCAGGCGGTTCAAGGTAACCCGATCCTCCCTGCTCAAACCCTTTTTCGGGTAATTCCTGACCGGCTGGCTCATCAAGCATGACCGCCTGCCCTGATTCATTGACCAGGGTATCCTTTAGCGGATTGAAGCTCAAACGGCCGGCCAGGGTTAAGGCAGTGACAATTTCCGGGGAAGCGATAAAACTGTGCGTTCCGGGATTCCCGTCATTCCTTTTGGCAAAATTCCGGTTAAACGAATTCAGGATGGAGTTTTTCCGGTTGGGATCGTCCAGTGGCCTTGCCCATTGACCAATACAGGGGCCACAGGCGTTGGCCATGACCACCCCGCCGATATCGGAGAACACTTCAAGCAATCCGTCACGCTCACACGTACGGCGGATTTGTTCCGAGCCCGGGGTAATCAGGAATTTTGATTTTGCCTTCAGATTCTTCTCCCGGGCCTGACGAGCCACGGAAGCAGCACGGGAAATATCTTCATACGATGAATTGGTACAGGAGCCGATCAGTCCAACTTCCAGCGTATCGGGATAGCCTTCTTTCTCAATAAAGGTCTTAACTTCCGAGATCGGATGAGCAACATCCGGGGAATAGGGGCCATTGATATAAGGTTCAATGGCTGACAGATCAATCCTTATGACCTGGTCATAATAAGCTTCCGGATGAATTCTGACTTCTGGATCCGGGACCAGCATACCTGCATACCGGTCTGCCAGCTCTGCTACGACAGACCGGCCTGTAGCCTTCAGGTAAGCCCTCATCTTCTCATCATAGCTGAAAACGGAACAGGTGGCGCCTACCTCAGCACCCATGTTGCAAATGGTCCCTTTTCCGGTACAGGAAATGGTCGCAGCCCCTTCTCCGAAATATTCGATGATATGATCGGTCCCTCCCTTTACGGTCAGGATACCCGAAAGAGCCAGGATCACATCTTTGGGAGAAGCCCAGCCGCTCAAGCGGCCGGTCAGCTCAACGCCCAGGATCTTTGGCATCTTCAATTCAAGCGGCATGCCCGACATCACATCCATGGCATCCGCCCCGCCAACCCCGATAGCAACCATGCCGAGACCTCCCGCGTTGGGCGTATGGGAATCCGTTCCGATGATCATCCCGCCGGGGAATGCATAATTTTCGATGATCACCTGGTGGATGATCCCTGCCCCCGGCTTCCAGAATCCGATCCTGTATCTGGCTGAAACCGTTTGAAGGAAATCATAGACCTCCTTGTTCTGAACGGCTGAAAAGGCAAGATCAGCCTTCACCCCGTCCTTGGCAAGGATCAGGTGATCACAATGTACCGTGGCCGGTACGGCAGTGGAAGAACGACCAGCCGTAATAAACTGAAGAAGGGCCATCTGCGCTGTGGCATCCTGCATAGCTACACGGTCAGGAAGAAAATTCACGTAGTCATGACCCCTTTTGAAGGAGGTAACAGAAGGATCATATAAATGACCATAGAGAATCTTCTCCGTCAGGGTAAGCGGTTTGTCAAGAAGGATTCTCGTTTCCTTAATACGAGCTTCCATCTTCTTATAACTACCTGTTAAAGAATTCACATCAAGTAACATAGAATCAATTAATTTGGTTGTAAAAGTAATAATATTTATAACTTTAAATATTATATTTTTATTCATAAAAAAATAAAATTTTATCTTGCAGGAAAGATTTCTTTATAATGATAAATACTATGTTCGGACTTTCTGCTCTGCTGGAAAAATGGAAAAACAACGATCCTGTTGACACCACCAACCTCAGGAAGCTGGCCCTTTCGCTTCTTGATACCGCAGAAAAGCGCGTGACAGGAAAAGAACCGGATAAACCGGAGAAAGCAATCTGGCTTGAATATTTAAGCCTTACGAAAAAACCGGTTTATCTGCATGCCCTGGGCAGTAATGCCTTGCGGAACCGCTGGGCTGAAACAGTCTTTAAAATCCTCAGGCTGACCAACTACTCACTCTGCGATCTGATGGACCAGCATACCAAGGAACATCCCTTGAAAAACCTTTTTATCGACCTTTCAGGCCCTGTAGCTGTTGAATGGAGTTATGAACTCATCCACCGGCATATTCGTGAGATCGCGACCGTTATTTACCAATCGGCCGGAGAAGAACCACGGGTTGCCCTGTTCACCGAAAATTGCCTGGAAGGAGCATGCACCGACCTTGCCTGTCTTTGCTATCAGATCTTTATCACCCCTCTGAGCACCCATTTCCATCACGAAATCCTGCTGCATATCTTCGATACCCTGTCCATCTCGGTTGCAGTGGCCGATTCCCGCGAAAGGATAGCGTTACTGGAAAAACTTCAGCAACAGACAAAACGGAAGTTCCGGATCTTCTCCTTGCTGCCCGGAGTCACCAGAAACACGGAGATCCTCTATCTGCCTGAAGAATGCAAGAAGATCTCCGGGAACGACATGGAGACTATTCTTGCATCAAAAACAAACGCCCGGACCGAACAGGTCGCTACCACCATGTTCACTTCAGGGAGTACGGGTTTGCCGAAAGGGGTTTCCTTTTCGGTATATAATATCGTAAGTAAACGGTTCGCCCGTGCAGCCGCTTTACCTTTTGTCGGGGATGAAGTCTTTCTGTGCTACCTGCCGCTTTTTCATACTTTCGGGCGCTACCTCGAAATGACTGGCGCCATCTTCTGGAACGGGACCTATATCTTTGCCGGGAATACATCAGCCGAAACACTCTTCTCCCTTTTCCCAAAGGTCAACCCGACTGGTTTCATCAGCATCCCTTTACGCTGGCAGGAGTTGTACGAACGGTGCCAGGAAAAAACCTCAAGGATTGAAAGTCCTGAACTGAAAACAAAATGTGTCAGGGAAATTGTGGGTGGCCGTTTAAAATGGGGACTTTCTGCTGCCGGATATCTGGATCCCATGGTATTCCGGTTTTTTAACCAGTTCGGGATCCATTTGTGCAGCGGCTTTGGCATGACGGAGGCCACCGGCGGTATCACTATGACCCCGCCGGGAAAATATAAAGATTCAACAGTAGGTATTCCATTGCCGGGGGTTCTGACGCGGTTGACAGCCGATTCAGAACTGGAATTAAGTGGCCATTACATTGCCCGTTATCTGGAAGATGCGGGACCAGGCGACGTAATCCCGTATCATGGTTCCGGGAAACAGGATAAGTGGCTGTCAACCGGCGATGTCTTCAGGATCTCCAGGGATGGATATTACCAGATTGTAGACCGGGTTAAGGATATCTATAAGAACAACCGGGGACAAACCGTTGCTCCCCAGATCATTGAAAAAAAATTTCATCATGTTCCGGGAATCAAGAATTCCTTCCTGGTAGGGGACAACCGGCCCTATAATGTCCTGTTGATCGTGCCTGATAAGGAAGATCCGATCTTCAAGTCGATCAAAGGCGATAACCTGACTGAATATTTTCACCAGATCGTCATGGCAGCAAACGCCGATGTTGCACCTTATGAACGGGTTGTCAATTTCACCCTGCTGGATCGTGATTTCAACCACGAGAAAAGCGAGATAACACCGAAAGGGTCTTTCAACCGGAAACAGATTGAACATAATTTCAGGGAGGTTATCGAGCATCTGTATATCAGCAATATCATCACCATCGAAGTCCCAGGACTTACATTGATCATTCCCCGATGGTTTTTCCGGGACCTTGGCATCCTCGAAACCGACATCTCTCTCCGGGATAAGCATCTCGTCAACCGGCAAAGCCGGAAAGAACTTATCTTTCATTTGTCCGGAGAAAATCATGTCAGGATCGGCGACCTGATCTATACCATCGATACCGGGGTGATCGATCTGGGCATTTTTGCGCGTCAACCCCTTCTCTGGGCCGGGAACCCGGAACTCATCGGCTTTTGCCCGATCAAGGAAGGATGGGATGTTCCATTTCCAGGGGTAACAACCCGGATCCGTACCACTTTAGACCCGAAAGTTAAAAATGCAACCGTTCTCCCGCTTCTGAAATCTATCCGAAACCAGGATCTGATCCGGATCAACGACCTGATCTGTAAAGCGCTGTTTCTGGACTCCAGAGAATCGGAAAAAGCGGCCCGTGATTTGGGTCAGCTTTTCAGTTCGGCTGAACCACGACTGGCGAACCTGATACGCCACCGCCTCGAAGCCCTCGCATTTCATCCGGAAATGGAGATCCGGGCTCTTGCTTACCGGATCCTGCTGCTCAAAGCCCCTGACCCGGATCAGATCCAGTATATGCCGACCTTTATCGAATCGGGTCTGCCGTTTTTGAATGAAAAATCCATTAAAGAGATTGCTGCCAGTAACTTCGGGAAACACCGGCTCGATGCCCTGAAACAACGCCTGTACTGGTACCGGACGCATCTGAACTGGCCCGCCACCCGTAAAAACCAGCATCAGTTTTCAACCCTCCTTCACCTGTTGTTCGATTTTGCGGCTCAACACCTCGAATATTATGTTTCGGTACGATCAGAGCTTTCACGCTGGATACTTCATAAAAAAGATCCCTACCTCTCTAAAAAAGCTGAAACCTATTTTTATAAGCTAGCAAAGGTATTTGAACGCAGCATGGATGAACGGTTTTCGCGGCTTACCGTGCAGTATCTGAAATCAAAAATCGTGTTTGAGAATGGCGTACCGGAAAGGGAGCGGGAACGGATCCTGCAAATTTTTCTGACATCGACCTTTTTGCAGGAAAGTGTTGTGCTGACTTTCAATGAACACCACTTTGAGGTAAAAGATATTCCGCCAAAAGGGATATGGATTTTACGTCTGCAGGCTTATAAGGAATTCAAACATTACCGGTTGAGTATCAATACGATCTCAGGGAAACATTTCGACCTGCACATGGTCATGAGCGATAATCCGGATTTCATTCCCAAACCCGATACCTTCTATTGGCTGGCATCCCTGGCCGGATTCCCATACGGTCCGGCTGTGGTTCCCTTCCTTGGCAGTAGCCGGCCCGATCTGGGCATTCTGAGTTCCCAGTACATCGGAGGCCTTACTGTCTGGGAAAAGATCCGCGAATACTCCGAGATTCATAAAACGGCCGGATATATGAAGCCAAATGCCTGGAGAAAAGTCTTTATCAAAGCATTTACGGTGATCTTCCGGGCCTGGCATCATAGTGGTTTTCAAATTGTACCCGGAAATGTCTCGCCGTCGAACGTGGCGGTGGCGGAAATGGACTTCATCGAAAGCGCGATCATTCTCTCGGTAACTGGTTGGACAAAATACAGAAACACCCTTTCCCTGGTCGGACCGATGCTCCAGGAATTTTATTCCCGTACGGTAGCCCTCTATCCCTGGTGCAAAAAGCAACTGGATGTTTCATGGATCTTCGATGCATGTATTGAAGCGCTCGGGAAGGAAGATGCCATGGTCTTCCTTAAAAACCTCCTGGGCGACTTATCTTCAATTCAGGTTGCAGGATCCGACAACGATGAACTGACGACCGGCCTCAAAGCTTATCTGAAGGAGCATGAAAAGAAACAATATCTGCCCCTTGCCGTGTTCAATGCGATCGATCAATACCGGGAATGGTACAGGATGAATCCGGATACCTCCCCTCACGCCAGGGAGCAAACCCTTATTGAGTTCATAGAATTATACAAATTACAGGAATTTCCGGAACTGATACGGTATTATTTCTACCGTCACTCCTATTTCTCCAATGCATCAAAAAAGATCTCCGTTACCTTCGACCGGTTGCTCGAAAAAATGCAGCTTGCTCCCGGAGTCCTACCCCTTCAGATGTTGGATCTATCAGACCTGCAATCGGCCATCCATGATCCCATGGATAAAAACGTCTTCAGCCGGATGGTATTCCCAAGGTTACAGAGTGACCAGAAAATTGATTTCCTTCGAGTGGGAGAAAATCTTCAAAGTCATGTGGTTGTCCGGTTTGATATTCAGGATAAAACGGGAATGAAATATATACAGCGTGAACCCATAGAGCCAAGGGAGATCGGACAGCTTTACCAGTTGTTCTTCAGGGAAAACTATCCGAAAGAGATAGCCGATGCAGATCATCATTTCGTAGTGATCGATAACCAGGAAAGGATCATCGGAGGATTAACCTGGCGGTACCTCGAAAACAACAATGTCCTGCTGGATGGCATTGTAGTGTCCTCCGCCCTTCAGGGGAAAGGGATCGCTTCTGCCATGATCGGGAATTTCTTCACTAATATGGCAGCACGCGGGGTCAATATCATCAAGGCACATTTCCTTTTCGGGAACTATTATCTCAAACATTTTTTTGAGGTGGATAAAAAATGGGGCGCCCTGATCAAGACGTTAAATGAGAACTGAATTGGTGTATTTTTGGTTTAATAAAATCAAGCAGGGTATAAATCAATCAACATAACCATGGATGGAGAAAAAATCCGTTTTCAAAACGGCAAGATAATGGTACCCGATCATCCGGTGATTCCTTTCATCGAAGGTGACGGTACCGGTCCCGACATCTGGAAAGCGAGTGTACGGGTATTTGACGCTGCAGTTCATAAAGCATATTCCGGTCAGCGCAAGATCACCTGGAAAGAGGTGTTCGCCGGCGAAAAGGCATTCAGCCTGACAGGTCAGTGGCTGCCGGAAGAAACTCTCGATATCATCCGGGATTATCTGGTTGCAATCAAAGGCCCGTTGACGACCCCAGTCGGGGGTGGGATCCGCTCCCTCAATGTGGCTTTGCGTCAGATCCTCGATCTTTATGTTTGCCTGCGGCCCGTCCGGTACTTTACAGGAGTCCCCTCCCCGGTTAAACGGCCGGAAACGACCGATATGATAATATTCCGGGAAAATTCCGAGGATATTTATGCCGGCATCGAATGGATGCAGGGTACTCCGGAATTGGAAAAAGTCATAAACTTCCTGGTCCATGAAATGGGCGTAAAGAAGATCCGCTTTCCTGAAACTTCCTCGATCGGTATCAAGCCCGTATCCAGGGAAGGAACGGAAAGGCTGGTCCGGGCAGCTCTGAACTATGCGATCCTGAATAAGAAGCCTTCGGTAACCCTGGTTCACAAAGGGAACATCATGAAGTTTACCGAAGGTCAGTTTAAAAAATGGGGATATGAACTGGCGGAACGGGAATATGGCGATCAGGTTTTTACCTGGGCGCAATACGACCTTATCAGGACCGAACAGGGGGAAGAGGCAGCTGATTCGGCTCAGAAGAATGCCCTGGCACTCGGGAAGCTCCTGGTCAAGGATGTTATTGCAGATGCCTTTCTTCAACAGATCCTGACACGTCCCTCAGAGTATTCTGTTATCGCCACCCTTAATCTGAACGGGGATTATATCTCCGATGCCCTTGCCGCCATCGTCGGCGGGATTGGGATAGCACCGGGCGCCAATATCAATTATGATACGGGTCATGCCGTATTTGAAGCCACACACGGAACAGCGCCGAAATATGCCGGGAAAGACATGGTCAACCCGGGTTCTCTGATCCTCTCCGGAGTGATGATGCTTGAATATTTAACATGGAATGAAGCCGCCGGACTGATCCTGAAAGGACTTGAAGCCGCAATTCAAAGTAAGAGGGTCACCTATGATTTCGAAAGACAAATGGAAGGGGCAACACGGCTGAAATGTTCCGAGTTTGCAACGGAAATCATTCTTCACATGTAATAAAACAAAAAAGCGGTTTGCACCGCTTTTTGTTTTTAATAGAATGTCGGACATTCCATCGGTCCGCCGTTCCGCACCCGGTTGCTTCCCGGAATGAATCCACTGCTGCGGCTTCCACCGCCCCCGAACAGGGAGAGCTTGTCAAATTCAAGCACAAGGCTGATTTCATGGGCACCACCGGTGCCGTTCAGAGCCCCGGAGATCTGCAGGTCATAACTGTAAATAAATTTCAGGCTGATGTCCTCCATGAACATAAACCGGTAACCGGCCAGAAGGGCCACGGAGTTATTTACCACACCCGTCATGGTGGTCTTGAACCAGGCTCCAAGATAGATGTTGAATTTGAGCAGGTTCAATCCGACCTGCAGAGAATTCTGGCCACCCTGGTTTTGATAAAGTGCTCCGATATTGATCCGTAACGGCTCATTACTTCCCTGATAAAGCGTTGAGGAAGATACGCCGGGACCTGTTGCAATCACAACATCGCCATGGGCAACCCATTTCCGCGGATACGGGGAAGGACCTACCGATAAAAATCCAACATCGGGCTGAAAGATATGGTCAACTGCAAATCCTACATTTCCTGTAATGCTGGCGTTTGTGTTCATGAACTGAAGAATACCCCCTGCTGCAAAATCAGGTACAACCCGCTTATTGGCATCGGGAGGAACAAATGATGTTTGATAAATGTTACCCCATTTCGGATCGAGCTGGTCGGCAAAAACAAGATCATCCCAGTTGACCCTGCGTTGCATGACGGCAGCCTTGATCCCCACCTGGGCGACCATAAAGCTGGTGATGGGGATCCTCACGCCAATGGTCAATGCAGCGTTAAGGGTATTGATCAAACCGACACCCGGGTTATCCTGGCTGATCATGATCCCGAAGCCACCTGAACCCGGAAGGTTCCGGTCACCCAGGTCTGCAGAAAAATAATAGGATTTGATATCAACCGGTAAGACCGGCCACTGATCACGGAAAAGGAACCTTGCCCTCAAACCGGTACTGATACCAGTAAAAGCCGGATTGTAATACATCGGAGTACTGAAGTATTGCGAATAGTTGATATCCTGTCCTCGGGTAACTTCAAACAAGGAAAGCATTCCCAGTATCAATAAGCCTAAGTATATAAATTTTCTTTTCATCGAAAAAGGATTTGCGGTTAACGGATTAAAGTCAGAGTTCCAATAGTCTTGTATTCTCCCTTGCCGATGTCGGCACCATTCCAGGGAGAGTCATCATCAAATGTGGCAGATACCTTCCACATATAAGTACCCTGTGGCATTAATTCGCCGTTATAGGTACCGTCCCATCCTTCCTTGGGAACACCCTTTAAATTACCGACATCCTCCAGAGCCGTTGATTCCCATAACATATGGCCCCAGGTGTCGAATACCATGACGTGGTACTGCTTCAGGTTCATGCCAACAGGCTTGAAATACCTTACTGCCAGGTTGTCACTGGTTGGTGAGAATGCATTCGGCACATACAGTGCCCTGAACTTCAGCTTATATTCATAGAAAGTTGTGTCGGAACATCCGAATTCGTTGAGAGAGATAAGTTTGATGATGTAAGTACCATCCTCCGAATAGGTGAATAAGGGATTTTCCTCCGTCGACGTCTTTCCGTTTCCGAAATCCCAGTTATAGATGGTAGCGCCGTCCGATTGGTTATTCAGCTTGATTTTTCCCTGCATTCCGTCAAAGTTGTCGGTAAAGGTGAAAGCGCTTGTCGGGGTGATGTTCACCGTAATGGTTGAATCAACGGTATCCATGCAACCAAAGAAATCCTTGACGATCAGGTTGACGTTATAATTCCCTTCATACTTATACGTGTATTCCGGATTCTGGATCGTGGAAGTATCCCTGGCCAAAATGGAATCACCAAAATGCCACCGCCATAAGCCGATGGTCGTATCGGATAGCACGGTTATATCTGTGAAGAAGGTCGGATCGCCTGTACATGCAACGGTATTTTCAAAGTGTGCTGCTGGTAGTCCATAGATCCGGGTCGGCTTTGTAATTGAATCCTCACATCCGAAACGGTTCATGACAATCAGCTTGACATCATAATAACCCTTCCCGGAATAGCTGTGGACCGGATTCTGTGAGGAAGAGGTATCATTAACCCCGGAAGAAGGATCGCCGAAATTCCAGTTCCATTTGGTAACCGGTTCTCCATAGGAATTAGTCGTATCCAGGAACAAGGTTGGCTGGTTAAGGCATACCGCGATGTTGGAGAAATAAGTCTCGGGTGTTGGATGGATGACCACCTGCCGGGTTATACTGTCGATGATAGTCGTACCATTGACCACCGCATGAACAGCCAGGGATACCTCATAGGTCCCTCCTGCGCCAAAGATGTGCCGGATCGGCGAAGCATGCACATAATAAGTTGTATCGGGTGTTCCGTCACCCCAGATCCAGTGCCATTGCGTGATCCGGCTTATCGGCAGCGAGCTGTCAGCAAAGGAGATGACATAGTTGGCACAAAGAAGGGTATCGTCATAGGTATAGGCAGCCTGGATACATGGGAATCGCTGGACACTCGTTGTCACACTATCGATACAGCCATTGGAATTGGTGATGATCAATGTGACCGGATATATCCCTGCATTCACATAAAGGTGCGAGGTGTCACCGGGACCTGGCGATGGAATTATGACCGGCGGCGTACCGTCGCCAAAATGCCATTCCCATGTGGCTATTGTACCGGTACCGTAAATCTGTGTCGTATCTGTAAAATGGATGGTACTGTCGCAGGGTTCCGACAGGTAAGAGAAGGCCGGCTCAGGTGGGGCATAAATCTGGACAACATGGAGTACGCTGTCGACACAGTTATCCGTGTTCCAGGCTTTAAGCTTGACGATGTACATTCCCGGCTGGGTAAAGGTATGGGTCGGGTTATAGAGGTACGAAGTATTGGAGGGTGAATTCGGATCACCGAAGGTCCAAACCACTGAATACAGACTGTCTCCTTCCGCTAAGTTGATCGCATGGAAGTGGGTTGTATAACCATGACAGACCGTATCGTTGTTGAAGGTGAAGTCAAAGGCAGGCTTGACATAAACACTGTCGATGATGGTATCCTGGCATCCGAAATTGTCGGTAACGATCAGGGTTACCGCATATTTCATACCGGTAACAGGGAATGTATGCTGTGGATTGGGGAGATCCGACATGTTACCGGGTTCAAAAATCCATAAACGTGCGACGATGGCAGATCCTGTTCCTGTTGACTGATCCTGGAAATTCACCAATCCTGGCGGACAGAAGAAGCTCACATAGGTGAAGGCAGCCGTAGGTTTGGGCCGGGATATGACCGACATGGTCACTGAATCCTTACAGCCGCTTAGGTTGGTTACTACCAGCTTGACCATATAGGTGCCGGCAACGGTATAGACATAACTTGGATTTTGCACATCACTGGTTCCGGTTCCATCTCCGAAATCCCAGAACCATCCTACAACCTGGCTTCCCGGTGCAATGGACAGATCGGTAAAATAGGTCGAGTCGCCCACACAGGAGGCAGAATACTCGAAGAGTGCAACAGGCTTGGGATTGACTGAAATAGGAATGATGGTATCATTCACACAATTGTTGGAATTGGTCACGGTCAGAGTAACCATATAAGTGCCGGGTGTATTAAAGATGTGGGTCGGATTCTGAAGAGTCGAGGTATTACCTTGCCCGGATGACGGATCCCCGAAATTCCAGAACCAGGCAATAAGGGTCGTTCCGGTTTCGGTGGTTGAACTGTCCGTAAACTGGGTAGGACTGGTCATACAAGCGGTATCGGAAGTGAATTGGGCGATCGGAGCATCATTCACAGTAACCGTTTTTGTACTGGTCCCCCAACACCCGTTGGCATTGGTAACTTTCAGGAAAACCTCAAACTGACCACCCGTTGAAAAAGCATGTAATGGATTCTGCAGTGTGGAAGTGTTTTCGTTCCCTGAACCCGGATCGTCGAAATTCCATTCCCAGGTCATTATCGGACCTCCGCTATTCTGCTGCGAATGATCAGTGAACTGTAGAGGCATGAGGGCGCACGGTCCGGCATCAAATTCAAAGTTTGAAATGGGGGCAAAATTGATCGTGACCGGCAGGGTCTTGGTGGCCGTACAGCTATCGGTGGTCGTTATGGTCAGGATTACGTTAAAGGTGCCGCCGTTATTGAATTTATGGGTCACATTCCCCGATTGAGGGAAGGTTTTGGTAACCGTTGCAGAACCGTCTGCAAAATCCCATACCCACTTACAGATATAACCATGCGGGGAATTTGAAAGGTCAGTAAAATACACCGAATCAGCTAAACAGGAAGGTGCTGTGAAGCTGAAGGCAGCTACCGGCTGCTGATAAACTTCTACCGGGATAATGGTATCTTTTGGACAACCCTGGCTGGTGGTAACCGTCAGTTTGACATCATAGGTGCCAGCATTTGAAAAGGTGTGGGTCGGATTGGTCTGGTTGGAGGTGGTCCCGTCGTCGAAATCCCAGAGACGCGTCACGATACTGGCTCCTGAAGGAGCCGTTGACTCATCAGTAAACTCCGTTGCCGATCCCTGGCATTCCTTGGTCGCGGAAAATTTAGCCACCGGGAGGGCATTGATGGTCAGCGGTGGCACCATGACTACAGTATCCTTGCATCCGTTGATGTTAGTAACGATCAATTGAACATCATAGGTTGAAGGTATCTGGAAAATATGGGTTGGATGCTGCTGATAGGAAATGTTCGAGCCGCCCGAGGTGGGATCGTCGAAGTTCCATTCCCACCCCTGGATAGCCCCGCCACCGTTGGTCTGGGAGTGATCGGTGAAATGGATGATCTGACCAGCACAGGTGATCGGATCGACTGTGAAACTGGCGATGGGTGAAGGAAAGCTTGTAACGGTGTGTTCCTTGGAATTGGTGCAGCCGGTCGTGGTGTGAACCGTTAACAGTACATGATGAACGGTTCCTCCGCCGGCAAAGGTATGGGTCACATCCGGACTGCCTGGCCAGTTGATGACCACCGGGGTTGATCCGTCATCGAAATCCCAGGTCCATTGATCAATATAACCGGTAAATCCGCCGGGAATAAAGGATTGGTTGTAGAAGTTCACCGGAGCTCCGACACATGTAGCTGATGAGAAGGTGAATTCGGCGATCGGTTTCGGATAGACAGTGACCGGCTTGGTCACAGAATGCGTACACCCGTATGAATTGACAACGGTCAGGGTAACCTGATAGGTGCCGTAGGACGGGAAGGTATATACCGGGTTCTGTTGGTTGGAGCTTCCTCCATCTCCGAAATTCCATGAATAGGTTGCCATGGCCGGTGCATTGGGTATAGAAGCATCGGTAAAGGTGGTTGCGTTTCCCTCGCAGGCATCATTGAAAGTGAAATCAGCCACCGGAAGGGCATTGATGATGACCTGGTTATCCGTGTAGGTGTTCACACAACCGTTGACACTCGTCACGGTCAGAGTAACGATATAGGTCTGGGCGCTGGTGAAGGCGTGCTGGGGATTTTGCAAAGGTGAGTGGTTGCTTCCTCCCGATAAGGGATCCCCGAAATCCCACCACCACGACTGGATATTGCCTCCTCCATTCGTCTGGGTACCGTCGGTGAACTGAACCAGCTGACCGACACAATGGATCGGCGAATAGGAAAAGCTGGCAATCGGGGAAGGAATACTGGTAACCGTCTTTTCAATGTATGAGGTACAGCCTACGCTGGTGGTCACCGTTAACCTTACAACATGTGTATTGGCAGTCCCGGCAAAGGTATGGGTGACATTCGGGTTGTTCGGATACAGAATGGTCACCGGTAATGATCCGTCATTGAACTCCCACACCCATTGGATGATATATCCTGAGAACGTTCCGGGTATGGTCGACTGGTTGGTAAAGGTCACTGGGTTCCCGAGACAGGTAGCGGATGAGAAAATGAAATCGGCGATCGGATTAGCATATACCGTCACTGTTTTCTGGATCGTATTGATGCACTGATTGGAATTGACAATGGTTAGCGTAACGATATAGCTTCCGTAATCGTTATAGGGATGTTGCGGATTCTGCTGCGTTGAGGTTGATCCGTCACCGAAATCCCATAAATAGGATGTGATCACGGTTCCCGGAGGTGTAGTTGAATTATCCGTGAATACCATATTGGTTCCCTGGCATGCTTCGGAAGTCGTAAAATTAGCCACCGGCAGGGTGCTGATAAGGATACTTTTAATGATGGTATGATTGCAGCCATTGGTATTGGTCACGGTCAGGGTGACTGATTTTGTACCTGCTGAATTATAGGTATGGAGCGGATTCTGGGCCGGTGAGTTATTACCGCCTCCTGATCCCGGATCTCCGAAATCCCACCACCAGGTTGAAATATCTCCTCCGCCGTTGGTCTGCGACAGGTCATGGAACTGAACCGGCTGGTCGACACAGGATGGCGTCAATGGTTGTACTTCGAAGTTGGCTTCGGGTCGCGGGATTGGCTGAACGTGATAAGTTTTAGAGGAACTGCATCCCCGGTTGGTCGTAACCGTAAGGATCACATCATACCCGCTGGGACTGAAATTCGGATAGACATAAATTGGATTTTGCTGCGTTGAGGTGCCGAGGCCATCACCGAAATCCCAATACCATCCCGTGATGATATCGGGGTAAGGTGCCGGGACAGATGAAAGGTCAGTGAACTGGATAGGCTGTCCGAAACAGGATGGTGAAGTAAAGGTGAAATTGGCGATGGGCAGCGGAATGATGGTGACCGTATGTTCCTTGTAATTGGCGCACCCGTATTGGTTGGTAAGGGTCAACCTGACCGTAAAGATGCTGACATAGGGGTAAATTTTCGAAACGAATCCGGGCTGGGTCGATGTGGTTCCGTCACCGAACTCCCATAACCACGTATAATCGGTAGGGGGTAACACAACCGGATCTGTCGTGAAATAAACCAGCTGATCGAGGCATGCATTGTTATTCATTATCGTAAAGTCGACCGGGATCGGCGGATTGACAATGACGGGATGGGTGATGGTATCTTTACAGTCGTTGACATTATCGGTCACGATCAGCCTAACCGTATAGGTAGTCGGATTGGTTCCTGTAACATTGAATGTGTGGGTGGGGTTCTGCTGGAGTGATTGGTTTTCCGGACCGGAGCCCGGATCACCGAAATCCCATTCCCATTTGTAAATGTTTCCCGGGGGTGTGCTGTTGGAATAGCTTGCGTCGATAAAATAAACCGGCTGGTTGGCACAGGCCTTTCCCTGATTGGTCAGTGCAGCGTCGCTGAACCAGGTGAACTGGGCGCCGGGTTGCGGATCGATAGTGACAAACAAGCTGTGGTAAGCTTCTGTGGAGGTCCCCTTGTTCACATACCGTTCAACCAGATAGGTATTCGGTGATGTAAAGGTATGCACCGGAAATGCCGGTGTATTCGGGAAATCAAAGTGTTCCGGATTGGGCAACGATCCGTCATTGAAATACCAGTCTTCCGTCAGAATGAGTCCGCCGGGTGAACCGGGGATAAATGAGATCGGTTGTCCCTGACATTGTTCGGGAGGATTGGCAGTAAAGAAGGCCGATGGAGTGCCGCCAACCGTTACGGTATGTTGCACGGTGGTCGGACAACCGGTCTGCATATCGGTACCAACCACGGTCACGATAAAGTCCCCGGGACCGGGATAGGTATGGGTCGGGTCGGGTCCGGCACCGGATTGACCATCACCGAATTCCCATAAAAGGTTATTTCCCACAAATTCGCTCTGATTCAGGGTGTCATGGAAAATGATTTCAAGAGGTGTATTTCCAACAGCGTAAGTAAAATCAACATATGGGTTCGGGCTGACAAGAATATCATCCTCCTTGATATTGGAACAATCATCACTGTTTGTCACCTGTAACGTTACGTGATATATGCCGGGGCCACTGTACAGGTATGAAGGGCTCTCTTCATCCGATTCATTCCCGTCGCCGAAAGTCCAATGGTTTGCAACAATGATACTTCCTCCCTGTCTTTGGCTCGTGTTGGTGAAAACAACCGGGGTTCCCGTGCATGCATTGCCATGGTCAAAGTTGGCGAGGGGTGACCGGAAAATGGTCACAGAATGCTGGACGATTTCGGAAACGCAGCCCAGGTTATTGATTACCTTCAATTTGGCAATGGGGTTACCCAGATTGTGATAGGTATGTTCCACGAGCTGGTTGGGATCATGGGTCGTCAGGGTGGCGCTGCCATCCCCGAAATCCCAGATCAGGTCGGTGATGGTTGTGCCGGTGGGTGTGACCGAAGTATGGGGATCAAAATAGGTGATCTCATCGAGGCAGGCAGGCGAAAGCGTGAATGCCGCTGTAGGAATGGTGCTGGCAACAATAAGGGTTTGCACAGTCGATTCATGACAGTACATTTGATTTTCAACGGTAAGTGTGATAATATAGGTGCCAGGGCTGGAAAAGGTATGGTTGTATATGGGCTGATTCCCGGGGAGGGTAATGATCGGTGTTCCATCCCCGAAATCCCAGATGTAATGAATGATCGGTGCAGTTAAATAGTAACTGGGATCGTGTGTTGGTTTGCTTGCACTGGCGTCAAATTGGTAGCCGTCATATAAACATCCCAGCGGAGCAGGAGTAAATTGGGGATCTGGCTTGAATTTATCCGGATCCACATAAATATAATCGGTGATCATATCCTGGCCCTTTGAATTGATAATAGTAAGGGTTGCAGTAAATGTGTAAGGGGGTAGGAAAGCGCCTGTGATAGGGAATGTCCAATCCATGATGGCCGTCCCGATATGATCACCGGTTCCATCCCCGAAATTCCAGATATACTGTGTAATGGGATCTGAACTTACTGAAACATTCCCGTAAAACCTCACCAGATTAAAATAACACCCTCCAATTGGGTTGTATTCATACCAGAAATAGGCATGCAATAACGGTTGAACAGTAATGGCGAGCGTTGTCTGCTTTGCCGTGCAGGTCGATCCATTGACCCCTTCTGTTAGGGTTATGAGGTAAGTGCCCACCCCTGTCCAGCGTACATCGAACTGAGCTAAGTTGGATGCTCCGATCACGGACCATCCACCGCTTCCCGGAGAAGTCCTTTGAACCGTCCAGCTATAAGTATGCCCTGTAACTTCGGGAGTTGTATAAGAGACCGTGTTGGTCGGACTCTCGCAAACAACATCCGGTCCGGTTATCTTTGGTTCCGTATCGGGACATGGCTGTGACCAGACCTGGACAGCCGCTGAAAATAAAAAAACCGACAGGAAAACACTGCGTAAAAATCGATGAAACATAAGGATGGTATTTTGCGCGTTATTTCAGATATTTTATTATACTGTTTATTTGGACAAAAGTTTCAGGATACAGGTTGCCCGGACACGAGAATTTTAATATCCAACGTAGTAAAACGGGTAGTTACAAAATTAACAATATTTTCATATTCCAAGACAAAAATGAGAACAGTACCTAACATAAAATTTGTAGAAAAGGGACAATAAGGATGAAAATATTTTGTTATTACAAGAAACCCTGTACTTTTGTATAGGTCAATCATAAGCTCATGAAAAAAAATATTCTCCTCTTTATCATCCTTTTGACAACCGTTGTCATTGCCATCCTGGCAAGCTGCAATAAAAAAGAAGAAGAACCCTGCGGAGGTACTGGCGAACTCTGGATTGAAAACAAACTGGATTCAGTTATTTTGGTTAATATTGTGCAGATCCATAGTACAGATACCATTTCAAAGGATTATACCAAGCATTTTATCCTGACCGGGAACCAACCTTATGAGATTAAGATCACCGGTCACGATTATTACCTCGACACAACGTTTATGATCGTCCCTTGTGACAACAAACTTATGGTCATCACAAAACCATAAGGTTCAGCAGACTATCACTGGCATCCCTATTTTTCATACCGTATTTTATTGATATAGAAAACGAGCCTTTTATTGTTATTCGGAAGGGCGATGTTTTTTATTTCCTGGTACCCGTAACAAAGAAAGTAGTTCTTATACCAGTGTGCCATCTGGCTTCTTGACTCCTCAACAAGCTTATCTTCGGGAAAGAGGAGATCGACCGGGGCAAAATCAAGTTTTTCGACGACTGAAAGATCCCGGATGATCTTAGCTCCGATCTTTCCGTCACTCAGATAGCTTAAGACGAGGTTTTCTCCATCGGGATATACTATTACCTTAGGGCTTAGTTCGTAAGAAACCAGATTTCTGATCTCCAGTACATTATCCCAAAGAAATTTGCCATCAGGACTATAAGAGGAAATGATTGCATTGGTAAACCGGTAACCATCGAATACCGAATAGCTGTTGATATAAGGGCGGCCGTAATAATCAAAATCGGTAAAATTTTCCGTGTGGTACTGGGGATAATAGACTTCAGCCACCAGCAGGTAAGAATTGTTATGGCGAATGATGTTATGAAGCAGCAAGGTATAATCCAGCGAGTATTCCCCAAGATTTTTATTTTTCTTCAGTGCTTTTTTCTTCAGATTGAGTACATCCTTTTCATCCATTAAAACATTCACGCTTTTCAGTTCCAGGAAATTGGTAAATTCAACAGGTTTCTGTTTCCCGTTCTGAATGCAGGTGGAGTATAGTCCGGCAGATTCCTCCAGGGTCTTCATCTTCTGCCCTGAGCTATTACCCGAAACCGGACCATAGGAACCAAGGACCAGGTCGGTTGAACCATTTTCACAGATTACCTGAAAGTTGGTAAAATCGAGGCTTGCAGCGCCCGGATTCATGACCATCTCATTTTTCAGTGTTCCTGTTGTATCATAGGTTACCACGTAGTGTTCCCATACTTTTTTTGACACTTGCCGGCTAACAATCGCTTTGACTGAATTTCCGCTGGAATCGACCGACATCCAACGGAGTGTAATATAACTCCCCTGGCCAAGCTGGAAAATTTTTTTTCCGCCGGTAGCCATATTTATAACCATCAGCTGGCCAACCTCATTTTTAATATTCAGACCGATCCAGGCACGCTGGCGCTTCATGCCAAAACGGATAATCTCGGAATTCACCGGGAGGATACCAGCATTAAGGATCATCTTGCCTGGACCCGCCAGCACCCTCAGAACCTGGAAATTCTGATCGGCTGTCTTGGCCTTTATCGCGTTCGCAAATAAGAGCGTCAGCGTATCATTTCCTGAGTCGGAAAAGCGGAAATCGAGATTTGAAAGGATGGGTAAGGCTTTCGCCCAGACGAGCTGCAGGTTTTTATCGTACAGGGAGAAATACCATTTGGATCTGGATTCATCCACGGTTTCCAGACTTTTAAAAAACAATAGAAACCCTGTTGAATCGCATGGAATGATCCGGTAAGTTTCATTGACCGATTTCGCGGGTATTTCTATTCGTAATGGTTGGTCCGGATCGGCTTCCCGGTGCATTCGCTGGGCCATGGAAGTCAATATGAACAACCAGCAGCCAACAGATAGGAAAATTCGGATCAATCGCATACCGCCTTCTTTGAAGGGACAAAGTTAAAAAAAGGTTGCCTTCAATGGAGGGCAACCTTTTCAAATAACTCTCAAGGCAGATGTTAACGGACAATCAGCTTTTTAGTGATAAACTGATTCGATTCCGGATATTGGATCCGGACAAAGTAGATCCCTTTTGAAAGCTTATTCACTGGCACCAGCAGGGTTGATTGGTCGGTAGATCCGTTATACACGGTATTACCTGTAAGTGTCGTGATGGAAACTTCTTTTTTCCCGGATTGAGCGAAATTCAGGGAAAACTTGTCAATTGCCGGATTTGGAGATAATTGAACCGGTTCGGATCTCGAGCCCGGATCATTCATTCCTTCTATCAGAACTCCGGTAATGATGATGTCGTCTACCTCCCAGGCAGCCGCTTCCGTTAATGTGGAAATATAATGGAACGCCAGATGGACATTGTTCCCAGGAACGCCCGATAAATCAACGTTCCCGGATGGAGTCCAGGTCCAGCTACCGGGCGACAGGTTTGCGTTGAGCAGTGTCCAGGTCGCAGTTGCCGGGTTGGCTCCGGTGATATAATTATTCGAAACTTTAACTTCAAGGACCGGTCCGGTATAATTCGAAGCAGTCATGAATGTAAGTGTTTCATTCGTATAAAGGTCCAGATTCATCGAGGGGGATATCAGCCATTCATCGCACGCTTCAGTTGCCAGGTATCCGTTTACATAAGCATAGTAATTTCCGGCGTATGAGGAGATGATCCAACCTTTATCGCTTGCCAGGCTGATGGTATCCCATGGATCGAATAACTGATCTTCAAAATCTTTATAAAGGATCATGATGATATCCGCTGTTGTGGCGGTGGCTGACGGGGGTGTTCCGTCGGTCTTGTAATCGATCAGGGTGCCCCCATTGGTGTATGGATAGATCTTGAAAAAATATTGCTGATCCGCTTTCAGATTATTGAAAGTAAAAGTCTGAATTCCCTGAGCCACATTTTTAACCCCTTTGCCATCGGTGAAATCCAGGTCATCGGCTTCCGGTATCCCATCTACCGGGGCAACAATATCATTTGCTTCACTGGCCTTGATCAGATAATTCTGGGGTAGCTGTCCCCCTTCCGCATCAGTCCAGATCAATGAAATGGACAGGTTATTTGCCTGCGCAAACAGGTCGGTCGGGTAATTGGTGGGTTCAGGCAGCGGAGTACCTCCGGTCGTCATGGAAAAATCGTCATAGAAAACGCTCCCTCCCGGAACATTATCCTGTTTATAAACACGCACTTCGAACCGGAAACCATCTGCGGTAGCAGGAGCAGTCAGGGTATAGGTCACAAGTATCCATGCAGCGCTGTCGATGGAATAGATGTCCGGCCTCAGCTCAGCCTGATTATCCGGAAGAGTGCTTGATCCGCTCAGCCAGTAGCACCAGATTCGGGTTCTGGCAGCCAGGTCATTGTCATAATACCAATAGCTGATGGTGTACATAGTGCCAGCAGTGATCCCGCTGATGTTCTGCTGGAATTTTTTAGTGGCAGGATCGGAGGTATGTCTTGCCGAGTATAATCCGCCATGAATCATACCGGATTCCTTGGAAATATTTTCATACAGCGACCAGTCAGACGGAGTATTGTTGTCGATCCAGTTTTCGAGATCACCGTTCAGCACGAGATTCTGTGCTTTGCTTTCTGCACGAAATAAAACCAGCGCAGAAAAAATGATCAGAAAAAATGCAATTTGTTTCATTGGATATGATTTAAAAAAATTAATAATAGATTGTTTTTAAAGTATCTAGATATTATCTTTCTTACTGAATAATCAGTTTTTGCGCAGAGATCCGGTTTGTTAATTCATCTTTCATCTGAATGATGTACAGTCCTGGAGCAAGGTAGGCTTGTTCGAACAGGTTTACCTGCATGCTGGTGGTTTTTTCCAGTATAGTTTCTCCGAGTTGATTCAATATCTTGATTATACAGGGATTGGTCCCGGGGAGAACGATCTTGAACGTTCCGTTATTGGGATTTGGATAAACGTTAAAGCCGTGTGAGCTATTGCTGGAGATGCCGGAGAGGCCCACCTCTATATAATCTGTTTTGAGAAGGGTGTTATGACCGGCGTTGTTAATAGCCTTCAGGATCACATCAAAGGCACCCATTGAGTTATATTGGATTGGAGGAGGTGTCTTACCGGAAAAGGTTCCGGGCGTTCCTCCTTCGAAGGTCCATTCCCAACTGGTGGTGGTCGACGAAGAAGCATCGGTGAATGTTACATATTCATATTGCACGATGGCTGTATCGCTTGCCGTGAAACCGGCGATCGGCGGATAAGAGCACCCTTGAAGCGGGGAAGCCCAGATCGAATCTCCTGCCGTATTTAAAGCCTGGAATTCAAAAGCATGACGCCAGTTTGCCGGATTATTGTTATCCGTGTTGGGATCACATAATTCCAGAGATGGCCCATATCCGTTTGCAAGGGTATCCCATGGTAATGTCACTCCATAATATACCGTATCGACAAGGAATCCAAGATTGTCTTTGATGACGATGGGTTCACCGGTATTACTGAGGGCCCCCTCGGTCCATTGCAACGCATCCACATTAAAGGTGTTATGCATTGCTGTTGCGCTCTTGGCCACAAGCAGGTATGCTCCCGGATTGATCGTGACATCAGGGAATGTATAGGTCACTCCCAGACTGAAATAGAAATTATTCAGGTTCCATGCCTGGTAGTCGTTGTTGTACACCTCGATGAATTCGAGGGTATCGGTTCCATGTTCCGGTGGATTATACATGATCTCGGTTATCACAATCTTGGCGTTGGTCGGACCAATCACATGGATATATGCCATCTTGCAATCGGAAGCATAACCGTATTGATTGCTCACATCCAGACAAACCGCATAATCGCCCGGATAGTTATATACAATACCGGTTGGGTTTTGAACATAGCTTTCCATGGGCCAGCCACCTACGAATGACCATTTCCAGTAAGTGGGGCAGTAAGCTGATGCATCAAAGAAGTTTACCGATTCGCCCATCATGATACTGACTACATCGGAGGTAAAATCAACAATGGGGGCATACGGTTCACACAGGGTGGTGAAAGTAACCATGTCGCCGTATGCAGTACCATTTATATTGGTAGCATATGCTCTGACATAATATAAGGTGTTGGGAGAAAGACCGGTCAGGTTGCTGGTGAAAACACCTATCGTTCCTGTTTCAGTGGTATGGTCGCCGGCAACGCTTGGGTTAGGCAAGGTGGCGTAACATAAACCACGGGCCGTGATAGTGGCTCCTCCATCGTTGGTGACGTTACCACTGCCCGTTGCAGCATAGGGTGTTATATTGGTGAAGTTCGGATTGGTACTGACCGTTGCGAGGAGACTGATCTTTCCTGTGATTTTAATATCATCTACTTCCCAGGCCGATGCATTTCCCGTGGTAGTACCTGATACGTACTTGAAGGCCACATGGACATTATTGCCGCTGATGGTCGAGAGATCAACATTTCCGGAAGGAGTCCATACCCATCCACCCGGTGATAAGGTGGCTGTCAACGGTACCCAGGTGCCGGTCGAAGGCATTGCTCCGGTGATGTAATCGTTGGATATCTTGACTTCAAGCGGTGGGCCCACATAGTTGTACGCCGACATGAAGGTAAGGGTTTCATCCTGAAAAGCATCAAAATTAATGGATGGGGAGATCAGCCAGTCTTCACTGTTGCCACTGCCGCCGAATCCGTTGATATATGCATAATAGTTGGGGTTCGGGGGCAGAGAAGTAATGATCCAGCCTTTGTTGCTCGATACACTGATGGTATCCCAGGGATCAAAGGTCTGATCCTGAAAGTCTTTCTGGAGGATCATGACATAATCACCGGTCGTGGCTGTTGCCGAAGGCGGAGTTCCGTTGGTTTTGTATTTGATAAAAGGACCCGTGTTTGTATAAGGGAAAATCTTGAAATAATAAGTAGTGTTGCTCGGCAGGTTCCCGAAAACAGCGCTCTGTGCCCCCTGTAACACATTTAAAGCTCCGCTTCCATCAGCCAGATTGGGATCATCAGCAACGGGTACTCCGTCAACCGGAAGAACGATATTGTCGGCATTGCTGCCCAGTACGAGATACCCCAGAGGAAGCTGCCCGCCGGTAGCATCGGTCCAGCTCAGGTTGACCGTAAAGGGGGCGGTGTTGGCGGTGAAGTTCGTCGGATAATTGGTCGGGGTCGGTGCTGGGTTGAATACATCATTCCATGTCATTCCGACCCTGATCCCGTCGATGATTAAATTCTGGGTTGCCGAAAACTGGCGGATGGCCACACAACCCGGATTGATGTCGGATTGGGTAGCATCGGTAAGCGGACCGATCGTGGGTGTTGCCGGTTCCGTGGAAGGGGGTGTGGTGTTGAAAATATACAGGCTGACCGCGTCATTGGTGGTTCCGCTTACGATCTGATACTTGAGTACAAGCAGATAGGTTGTTCCCAGGGTGTAGGTTGAGGTGGCAAAGGTCCCGGTGTTGCTTCCCACACTGACCCCGAAATGATTGGTTGCATCCATGAATAATTTCCCTCTGAATGTAGTTCCGATCGGTGTACCACCAAGATGAAAGAAATACCCCGCTGCAGTACTGGTGACATTTACCATAAAGGCAACATATACTGTTCCGGATGATTGGGTTGCGAACGCTTTATTATCATCTTCTCCGTTGTTATCCACCAGGGCTGCATTTCCTATTCCCGAATCAAGATAGCCGGGGAAAGTCAATCCGCCATTATATACCGTGATTGGCTGAGTGCCCCCACCGGAATGGGCAGTCCAACCATGTGCGGTGATCAGATCATCGGCCGGATAAGAAAAATTTTCATCCAATAACATCTGACACCGGCTTCCTTGGTGAAAACCAAAAGAAAGCAAAGCCGTAATGAACAAAAAAATGATGGTAAATTTTTTCATAATGAATTGATTTAATGATATATGTATTTATAAAATTGTTGCGAGAATGGTGAATAAAATACCAGGACTTCCTATCATCATCTTGTGATGATATCAATCCCGGTAATACTCTGTTACAAATATGATAATTATTTTTGGGATTTTTTCCAACGATTTATTAACAATTCATTAAAAAAAAACGGGGTTGGCTTTAAAAAGCCAACCCCGTTTGCAACCATTAAAACTTCTTATTTATCCTTTACTTCTTCAAAATCCACGTCGGTCACTTCATCGCTTCCTCCTGGCTTTGAACCCGAAGATCCTTGCTGCTGTGAATGTTGATGGGTGTCCTGGGCTCCCGGCTGCGGTTCTGACTGTGAAGCGTTTTTATACATTTCTTCACTGGCGGTCTGCCATATTGAATTCAGATGAGCCATGGTCCGATCAATACCGGGAAGATCATGGTTTTTATGAGCCGTCTTAAGCTCCTCTAAAGCCTTTTGGATCGTCTCTTTTTTATCAGGTGGTAACTTGTCTCCAAATTCCTTTAGCTGTTTTTCCGTCTGGAAGATCATGGTATCGGCCTGGTTCAATTTATCGATCTCCTCTTTTATTTTTTTATCGGAATCGGCATTCCTCTGAGCTTCTTCCTTCATCTGTTTTATCTCATTATCGGTCAACCCGCTGGAAGCCTCGATCCGGATCTGTTGCGATTTAGCGGTCGCTTTGTCTTTTGCGGTCACATGCAGGATCCCGTTGGCATCGATGTCGAAGGTAACTTCGATCTGCGGAATGCCTCTGGGGGCAGGCGGAATACCGTCAAGATGGAACCGGCCTATGCTTTTGTTCTGGTTGGCCATCGGCCGTTCTCCCTGCAACACATGAATTTCGACAGAGGTCTGACTGTCGGCAGCCGTTGAGAAAATCTCTGATTTCTTAGTCGGAATGGTTGTATTGGCTTCGATCAAGCGGGTCATAACGCCACCCAGGGTTTCAATCCCCAGTGAAAGCGGCGTAATGTCAAGTAAAAGCACATCTTTCACTTCTCCCGTTAACACTCCTCCCTGGATGGAAGCCCCAATGGCGACCACCTCGTCAGGGTTAACTCCTTTTGAAGGCTCTTTTCCGAATAATTCACGAACAAGCTTCTGGATTGCCGGAATCCGGGTCGAACCGCCGACCAGGATCACTTCATCTATTTCGGAAGCTTTCAGTCCGGCATCTTTCAGCGCCTGCTGACAGGGTGGAATGGTTGATTGCATCAGACTGTCGTTCAGTTGCTCAAACCTGGAACGGGTCAGCTTCTTCACCAGATGCTTCGGGATGCCATCAACCGGCATGATATAGGGAAGATTGATTTCCGTTTCGACCGAACTCGATAATTCGATCTTGGCTTTTTCAGCAGCCTCCTTCAACCGTTGTAAAGCCATCGGATCCTTCCTTAGATCGACACCTTCATCCTTCCTGAACTCTTCGGCAAGCCAATCCATAATGATCTGATCAAAATCGTCACCACCCAGATGGGTGTTCCCGTTGGTCGATTTGACTTCAAAGACACCCTCGCCCAGTTCCAGGATCGAAATATCGAAGGTTCCACCACCCAGATCATATACGGCAACCTTAATGTCTTTATGTTTTTTATCAAGCCCGTAAGCCAAAGCGGCTGCAGTGGGTTCATTGATGATCCGCTTAACCGTCAAACCGGCGATCTCTCCGGCTTCTTTGGTCGCCTGACGCTGTGAGTCACTGAAATAAGCAGGAACCGTTATCACGGCTTCCCTGACTTCCTGTCCAAGATAATCCTCTGCTGTCTTTTTCATTTTCTGAAGGATCATTGCAGAAATTTCCTGAGGGGAGTAATACTTACCCGTGATATTTATCCGGGGTGTGTTGTTGTCACCCCTGATGACCTGGTATGGTACCCGTGAGATTTCCTTCTGAACTTGGTCATAGGTCTCCCCCATGAACCGCTTGATCGAAAAAACTGTGTTTTTCGGATTGGTGATGGCCTGACGTTTGGCGGGATCACCTACTTTTCGTTCACCCGTATCGGTAAATCCTACGATCGAAGGGGTTGTGCGTTTGCCTTCACTGTTCGGAATGACAACCGGTTCGTTACCTTCCATCACAGCCACGCAGGAGTTAGTAGTTCCAAGATCAATTCCAATAATTTTTCCCATTTTTAAATCTCTCCTTTTATGATAAATGTTTTTCAGCTTTGCGTTGGTGTCCTCAATCATTGTGCCAAAACAGATTTTCTTGTCAGGTTAATGACAAAAAGACAGAAAAATCACAGCCTAATAATGAAGTTAATCTTGAAAAACAGGAATAAATGATGGGATGATACCGGCAGCTCCGGGATTAAAAGCCCAGGTCTTTGGTATATTGATTGACCCTGAGCTGGTCGAGGGTTTCCTGCCGTAACCTTAGTGAATCGATTAGAACCACAGTCCGGCTGCTGAAAAGTCCAATGCCATTGGTAATGTTTGAAAAAGCCGGCCGCTCCTGGATGATGCCATACGATGGTTCTGTTACCTCCATATAGGTGTTCAGATCATCCGATGCTACGCTGAATATATAATCAACAGAACGGGCAGCCCTGTTGACATCCGGGTTGACAGGGATATGCGATCCAAGGAAAGAATAAAATCCATCAGCAGGAAAATAATAATCGAGCAATTCCCCACCCTGGTTGTTCAATGACTGAATGTTGCTGAAAATTACCCAGTCAATGGCGTTGAAAGATTTCTGGGATGTATCCGACTTTAAACTTTCCAGGTAATGAAAACGTAAGGCAATCTGATATCTTTTACCATTCTTTGCGGAATACCATTTCAGTTCCACTTTCAGACCGGGGACGTAATTGACCGGCAAAAAAGAGTTTGGTTTTTCAATGGTGAATGGATAGATCATCATCGTCTGGGATGAAACGATCTTACCGGTCTGTTTGTTGGTTATGTTCAGTTTGTATTGGTTTTCCGAGCTCAGGTCTCCCCTGAAATAATAAACCAGCTGGTCGGGAAAATAGAAAATGGAATCTCCGGCTTCCTTATTATGGATGGTAACCGTATCGCAGGTCCAGGTGTTTAATAAAGTGGAACCGTTCCATTCTTCAACCTGTACATCCAGCTTATCCGGATAGTTGCTCGAATCAGGAATTTTGGCAAATTCCATGGCATCGCCGCTTCCAAGGAAAGCTTTGGTAATTTTTATATAATGGATCGTATCGATCTGGTCAAGCAACCCGTAAACAACTGTCACATCTTTCCAGTCGGCATTGACTTTGAGTTCCTTTTTACAGGAATAAAGAACCGGTATAAAAATGATCCCGAGCAGGATGAGTTTGTAATTTCGCATGGGTCAGTCTCTTTTCGGATGTTGCAAAGGTATGAAATAATATCTTAGCTTTGCAGTATAATCTGCTCTTTTTATGTCTGCAAAGGTTCAATTCCGGGATGTGGCCAAGGTCACAACCCATATTCTCCAGGAAATGAAACTTAAGGGGGAGAAGATAGCCATGCTTACGGCTTATGATTATTCTTTCGCCCGTATCCTGGATCAGACAGGTATTGATGTCATTCTTGTCGGTGATTCGGCTTCCAACGTCATGGCAGGGAACACTTCAACTCTCCCCATCACCCTTGATCAGATGATCTATCATGCCTCATCGGTTGTCAGGGCTGTCAAAAGGGCACTGGTTGTGGTCGATCTGCCATTCGGTACCTATCAGGGCAATTCCAAGGAGGCGTTGAATTCAGCCATACGTATCATGAAAGAAAGCGGTGCCGATGCAGTCAAGCTCGAAGGAGGCAAAGAGATCCTCGAATCGGTCGACCGAATCCTTTTAGCAGGGATCCCGGCGATGGGACACCTCGGATTGACGCCTCAATCGATCCATAAATTCGGAACTTACGTGGTGCGTGCCACGACTCCAGAAGAGGCTACAAAGCTGGTTGAAGATGCCCATCTACTGGAAAAATCAGGCTGCTTTGCCATTGTGCTTGAAAAAATACCGGCTAAGCTGGGAAAACGGGTAACCCATGAGCTGAAGATCCCGATCATCGGGATTGGTGCAGGCCGGGAGGTTGACGGACAGGTTCTGGTGCTTCACGATATGCTGGGAATTACAATGGATTTCTCCCCTCGCTTCCTGCGTAGGTATCAAAACCTCTCGGAAGAGGTCCGGGGAGCAGTGAATACTTACATAAACGATGTGAAATCACTTGATTTCCCGAATGAAAAAGAACAGTATTGATAAGGATATCCTGTTTGAGGATAATCACCTTATCATCCTGAACAAACTTCCTTCTGCCATCGTCCAGGGAGACAAAACCGGCGACGAACCCCTCAGCGAATCAATCAAAAACTATCTGAAAGACAAGTATCATAAACCTGGAAATGTGTTCCTTGGTGTTGTTCATCGTCTTGACCGGCCGGTAAGCGGCGCAATCATCTTTGCTAAAACTTCCAAGGCCCTGACCCGGTTGAATACCATGCTTAAGCAGGGCGAGATCGAAAAGACCTATTGGGCGGTTGTACAAAACAAACCGGCGTTGCCATCAGGACATCTGGTCAACTTTATGACCAGGAATGAAGAAAAGAACAAATCCTTTGTCACGGCCTGGCCGTCCAAAGGAGCACAGCGGGCTGAGCTTGAATATTCCCTTATCGGTGAAGCTGATCGGTATTACCTGCTTGAAATACGTCTGCTCACCGGCCGTCATCACCAGATCCGGGCCCAGCTCTCTGCCATCGGATGTCCCATCAGGGGAGACCTGAAATATGGTTATCCGCGTTCAAATCCCGGAGGGTTCATCCACCTTCACGCCAGGAGGCTGGAGTTTATGCACCCGGTGAAAAAAGAACCGTTGAAGGTCGTAGCAGATCCGCCATCCGATAAGCTTTGGGATTTCTTCCTTCTGCAACAGAACAGTCAAACGGAATGAGCCGAATCCATTTTTCACCGGATACAACCCTTAACAGGGAAAGCCAGGCCTTACTTAAAAAAGAGGTCGCCCCTTCGATTTTTACCAAGCATGAACTCCGGGCGGGAAAGCTAAATCCCCATGAAAATCATCCCTTTCAACCCGACTGGATCTTTGGGGTGCTGCTCACCGGGGTCATCCTTATAGTGTGGAGCCGGGTTTTTTACTCCAACCGCCTGAATCAGATCATCATGGCCCCTATCTCGAAACGGTTTATCAGCCAGCTTCGCCGGGATGGGAACCTGCTGAACGAGCGGATATCCCTGGCTATAGGAGTTATCTACATCCTCACTTTTTCCCTTATGCTATACCAGGCCAATGAGTTGATCCTGGGTTATTCTTTCTGGAACATCAAGGGATTTAAACTTTACCTGCTGATCGTGATCTGGTTCATCGTTTTCTGGGTCAGTAAAATCAGTCTGATCCAGCTGGTCGGTAGCGTATTCCAGACGACCGCCGCGACCCATGACTATCTCCTAAATACCCTCCTTTTTTGCATGATCAACGGGATTCTTTTGCTGCCATTGCTGATCTGTATCGTCTACCTGAAATCCACGGCTATCCTCCTTGTCGCCCTTGCTTTATCCGTTCTTTTCTTTGTATTCAGGTTCATGAAAGGTTTTATGATTGGGCTTGCACTTTCCAGGTTTTCTTATTTATTTTTATTTGTGTATCTTTGCAGCCTCGAAATTTTACCCTTGGCAGTGCTCATCAAACTCTTCCTGATGATCACTTCAAAAACAGGAGCATGAAGGTTTTTGCAGAGTGTGAACCTTAAAAAGTGAAAACTTGAAAATAAAAAATATACTCGTCTCCCAGCCCCAACCCACCGAATTTGAAAAATCACCCTATGGTGAATTAGCCAGGAAATTCAATGTGAATATCACATTCCGGAAATTCATCAAGATCGAAGGGATCCCGGCCAAAGAATTCCGTAAGGACCGGATCAACCTTCTCGATTATTCTGCTGTCATCTTTACTTCCCGGAATGCCGTTGACCATTATTTCAGGATCAGTAAGGAAATGCGGGTTGAGGTTCCCGAAACAATGAAGTATTTCAGCATTTCCGAATCCACCGCCTATTACCTTCAGAAATATGTGCAATTCAGGAAACGTAAGATCTTCCACAGCAAGGAAAATTTCACTAATCTGATCGAGCTCATCAAAAAGCATAAAAACGAAAAATTCCTGTTGCCCTGTTCCGATATCCATAAGCAGGAAATCCCGAAAATGCTCGATGACAATAAAATCCTATATAAGAAAGCCATTATCTACCGTACCCTGGCCAGCGACCTTTCCGATATCGATATTACCAAATACGATATGCTGGTGTTCTTTAGCCCCTCAGGGATCAAATCCCTGTTCAAGAATTTCCCGGATTTCAGTCAGAATGCCATAGCCATCGGCGCTTTCGGGAGTTCAACCCATAAATCGGTGAAAGATGCCGGACTGATTCTCAATGTCGCAGCACCGACCCAGACCGCCCCTTCCATGACCATGGCCATTGAACAATTCCTGCAGAACGAGCTGAAAAAGAAATAACCCTCCGACAGATCCGGAAAAGGTGTGGATTCAACATTCAAAAAAAAAGAACGGCTGAGCCGTAATTCATTGATCAGGAATTTGTTTTCAGATGGTTCCTCCTTTTATCTGTTCCCTTTTCGCGTGACCTGGATGAAACAGCTCCCCTCTGCCCCTGAACCAGTCAACATTCTGCTCAGCGTCCCAAAAGCCGTTTTTCAACGGGCTGTTGACCGCAATAAGCTCAGGAGACGAATGAAGGAAGCATACCGGCTCAATAAACATATTCTGTATGAAGGCTTCCAGGAAAATTTACAACCATTGATCCTCTGTCTGACCTATACTTCCAAAGAAATCCTGCCCTTTACCATCATCCAAGAAAAAATAATCTTAATTTTGAAGCGTTTAAATGCAGAGAATGAAAAAATACCTGGGTAATTTTTTCATTTTCCTGATCCGTTTCTATCAGGCTGCGATCTCCCCTTACCTGATGCCGTCGTGCCGGTTCACACCCAGTTGCTCACAATACGGTATCGAAGCCATTCAAAAATATGGCCCTCTGAGGGGAGCCCGGTTGACCCTGAAGCGTCTGATCCGTTGTCATCCCTGGGGTGGGAGCGGTTATGATCCGGTCCCCTGACGGAATCGATTGTTAGAGAGTGTAAATGTTTTACTGAATTGAAAGGAGTTATTTTAGCATGAAGGCGATTACAAAATGGTTCATTGTTTTATTTATTCTGATTTCCGGTTTTTCCTTTGTTCATGCCCAGGCGCCAAACCAGCAGGGTTTTGAGATCATGAAGAACCTCGATATCTATTCCTCCATGATCAAGGTATTGGACCAGGATTATGTTGATGAAATCAATCCGGGTGAGTTGACCGAACATGGCATCGACGCCATGCTTGAATCGCTGGATCCTTACACAAACTATATCCCGGAATCGGAGGTGGAAGATTATAAATTTATCACTACTGGACAATATGGAGGTATCGGCGCACTGATTCATCAGCAAGGTGATTATGTGATCATATCTGAACCCTATGAAAACTCCCCCGCGGTTAAAGCGGGCCTCAAAGCAGGGGACAAGATATTGGAGATCAATGGACAGCAAGCAAAAGGCAAAACGTATGACCAGGTTTCTGCCATCCTGAAAGGCCAGGCCGGAACCCCAGTGAACCTGCTTGTCCAGCGTGACGGGCTTGACAAACCGTTTGAGAAGACCATCAACCGGGAGATCATTAAAATTGAGAACATCCCATACTATGGAATGGTCGATAAGAATATCGGCTATATCAAACTTACCGGGTTCACCCAGAATGCCGGAAAGGAAGTGAAACAAGCCTTCCTCAAGCTTAAAGAGATCAACGATCTGAAAGGGGTCATTATTGACCTGAGGGGTAATGGTGGCGGCTTACTGAACGAAGCCGTTGAAATTTCCAACATTTTCGTGGAACGGAACCAGGAAATCGTCGGTACCAAAGGAAAACAACCCGATAAGAACCACACTTATTTCACCATGAGCCCCCCGGTCGATCTGAGCATACCCCTGGTCGTGATGGTCGACAACCAGAGCGCCTCCGCAAGCGAGATCCTGGCCGGTGCCATGCAGGACCTTGACCGCGGAGTGATCATCGGACAAAGGACCTTTGGGAAAGGCCTGGTTCAGAATGTGGTTCCGCTGAGTTACAACGCCCAGATGAAAATTACCGTCGCCAAATATTATATCCCAAGCGGTCGGTGTATCCAGGCGATCGATTATTCCCATAAAGATAACCAAGGGAAATTCGGACAGATACCCGATTCGCTCATCCGTCCTTTCAAGACCAAACACGGCCGCACGGTTTTTGACGGAGGCGGATTGAGTCCCGACATTAAGACGAAACCGCGATTCTTCAGCCGGATCGCAATGAGCCTGTACAGCAAATTCCTGGTCTTCGATTTTGCCACAAAGTTCGAACAGGAGCATCCAATGATTGCGCCTCCCGATCAGTTTCAGATTACCGACAGTACTTATTCGGATTTTCTCGCTTACATCTCCGATAAAAAATATGATTATACCACCCGCAGCGAACAAGCTCTTGACAGGCTTAAAAAGGAAGCCGAGAAGGAAAATTATTTTGCAGCCATCAAAGATGAGTACGACCATCTGAGAACCCGCATGGAAAGCGATAAAAAGGAGGACCTGAATAAATATAAGGAACAAATCGTTGAATTGCTCAGGATGGAGATCGTGACCCGTTACTTTTACCAGAAAGGAAAAATCGAGTCCTCCCTCAGGCAGGATCCCGACCTTGCTGTCGCAATATCGACCTTGAAAGATCCGGAAAAATACAGTGCCATTCTTTCAGGAAAATTCGTCCAGCCCGATACCGAAACACAAAAACCCGAAGAGGAGGATGAAACTACAGCCGGGCAAAACTAACACCTTCATGAAAACCATAACCCACTCTTTCAATTACCAGATCTTTGATTCCGAAACGGAGCTTCCACCGGATGACCGGATATTGCTCGCCGATGCAAGGGATGCCATATCTTCTTCCTATTCTCCATATTCCCAATACCATGTCGGAGCAGCAGTCAGGATGCAAAACGGGGAAATAGTCCGTGGCAGCAACCAGGAAAATGCCTCTTTCCCGGCGGGTTCCTGTGCGGAACGGGTGGCTCTGTTTGCTGCTGCTTCCGCCTTCCCAGGCAATCCTGTTGAAGCAATCGCAATTACCGCCAAGTCTGCAGCCTTTCCGGTCCTTGAGCCGGTTACCCCCTGCGGCATCTGCCGGCAAGCCCTGGTGGAATTTGAACTGAGATTCCAACATAATATCCGGTTGATCCTTTCAGGGGAAAAGGGCAGGATTTTTATCATTGATGGAATCCAGGCTTTGCTTCCGCTCGCCTTTATGGAAAAAAAATTAATGAAAAAACCATGATCTCTTAAACAATCCCACAATGAGAATATCAGCCGTTATTTTGTCGTTATTGATGCTTTGCAGCCTTTCCGCCATGAGAAGCGATAAACCAGCCTATCTCGTATATACGGCTAAAGGAAAAACAGCCGATTATGGAGATATTCTGAAACAGGCCCGGTCGTCTGATCTGATATTTTTCGGGGAACTGCACAATAACCCCATCTGCCATTGGCTGGAATATGAACTGACCCGCGACCTGTATCAGGATAAACAAAAAAAACTTGTCCTCGGTGCTGAAATGCTGGAAACCGATAACCAGCTTCTTGTCACAGAATATATTACAAAAAAGATCCGGAAAAAGGATTTTGAGGCGGAAGCCAAATTATGGCCCAATTACAAAACCGACTATGCACCCCTGCTTGATTTCGCACGTGAAAAGGGGTTGAAATTCGTTGCAACCAATATACCCAGACGTTTTGCGGCCATCGTGAACCTTCATGGTTTTGAAGGACTCGATAGTCTGCTTGCCAGCGAACGGGGACTCATTGCACCGCTTCCCATAAAGTATGATTCTACCCTGAATAGCTACCAGTCGATGACTAAAGCTGCCGGTGATGAAATGCCTGCCCATATGTCCGCCAATTTACCCAAGGCCCAGGCCATCAAAGATGCAACCATGGCCCATTTTATCCTCAAAAATGGTATGGAGAACCAAACCACCTTCCTCCACTTTAACGGTGCTTACCACACCGATGACTACGAAGGAATCGTCTGGTATGTAAGAAATTACCTCAAACGAACCAATTTTCCGCTCAAGATCATGACAATCTCCTGTGTGGAACAGGATACCCTTGAAAACCTCTCAGCGGAAAACCAGGGAAAAGCAGATTATATCATCTGCATTCCATCATCAATGACAAAAACCAGGTAGAAGATACCTAAGGGAAAGATCGATTTTTTATACGAAAGTATAATAGGCATTGATCAGGAAATTCCATCCTGTAACAATAATGGTGGCCACGACCTTCGAACCGTAAAAATTCACCTTGAATTTTGCCGTCATGGTCCAGACGATCAGCAGGTTGATACCCAATCCGATCAGGGCAATGATGAAAAAACGCGTGAATTCCAGGGTGACATTGGGGTTATGACTGTGAAAGGTCCAAACCCGGTTGAGCATGTAATTCGTCGTTGCGGCCGTCGTAAATCCCAAAGCATTGGAAATGTACTTCTGGATCTTCAGTATCTCCTTACAGAGAAAGGTGATCCCGAAATCCACGAAAATCCCGGAAAAGCCAACAAGACAGAATTTGATGAACTTGAGAAGGAATGCCTGGGTGAAAAAAGACTCATCATTCATGGTAAAACCTATATCTGGATTAATAGAATTTCATGCCTGTCATTCCGGATGACTTCAACACTGATGGTCATACCATGCTTCAATTTTGATAACCGTGACATGTACTCATAAATATTTCCCACCGTCATCCCGTTGATGGCCACAATGATGTCACCCTTCTTCATCCCTCCTTTATCGGCAGGTGCATCTTTTGTCACTCCATCCACCCGCAGTCCCTTCTTTTCTGTCCCGGCAAAATCCGGCATGATTCCCAGAGTGACCTTTAACCGGCGTCCTCCGCGGCCTGAACCCTCCTTTTTACCCGATTCCTTAAAGGCAAGCGGTGTTGAAAGATCTGCAACCGCAAGAATGACACGGGCAGCAAAATCTCCGACCTGTTTCTCCGTTTCAAAATCAAGTTTTTCGGAATCGTCAAAGGGCGTATGGTAGTCGGTATGAACACCGGTATTAAAATAAAAAACAGGAATGTTGGAAGCATAAAAGGAGGCATGATCCGAAGGGCCATACCCGTCGGGGGAATGAATGACCCGGAAAGGAAGACCGGTTTCAGCCTGTCGCAAAATAGTGTCGGCTTCCACCGAAGTACCAGTACCGCTCACCGAAATGGAATTCTTTTCTTTATCAAACCGCCCTACCATATCGAAATTGAACATGGCTTTGATCTGCCTGATATCCACCGGTGGATGGTTGACGAAATATTTTGACCCCAGCAATCCAATTTCCTCCGAGGTGAATGCTACGAAAATGAGACTCCGTCCGAGTTTTTCTCTTTCAGCTGACAATTTGCCCGACAGCTCCATGATCATGGCAGTACCAGAAGCATTGTCATCGGCTCCGTTATGGATGGCATTGGTATCCGGCATCCGGGACCCTGAACCAGGTCCGCCAAAACCAAGGTGATCATAATGGGCTCCGACCACCAAATATTCATTTTTCAGTACCGGATCATTCCCTTCAAGAAGGGCAACCACATTGGCCGTTTTTTCACTTTTCTGGATCACGTCCACGGTTCCTGCGAGGGTCACCTGGGCCCGCAACGACAAAGGGGTTTTGCTCTGGATGATGTAATTCTCAAGACTGTCGGAGGTGAAACCTGTCTTTTTAAGGATCAGGTCGGCTATCTCCCTTTTGATGTTGATGATGGGAATCCCGCTCGTGACTTCGTTGTTCTCCACCACCAGTGGCATGAGCTTGTCATCCTTATCCAACCCCCTGGGTGTGATCAGCAGCACTCCGGCCGCTCCTTTATCCTTTGCGGTCAATATCTTGCTCCGCACATCGCTGAACGGGATGAATTTGCTTTCAGAATTGTCCAGATCGGGATCAGCACGGAAAACCATTACCCACATTCCGGTGACATCCAAACCCTGGTAATCGTTCCACTTCAGGCTGTCAACATCGATATCAAAACCATAACCGGCAAACACAACCGTTGCATTGATATAACCCGATGAGGAATAGGATAAAGGAATGAAATCCTTTTTCAGTGTTCCTTCAAATCCTTCAAAGGAAACTCGGTTCTTGTCTCCCAGGGTCACATCGGTCATAATATCGAAATACTGGAATCCTTTTTCAGCCATCGGCTTAAGACCATTGGTTATAAAATGGCTGAGAATGCACTTTGCTGCCAGATTGAATTCAGGTGTCCCGGGCTTTCTCCCCTTCAATGAATCGGAAGCCAGAAACTGAACCTCGTCGTGTAGTTTCTTCGCTGTGATCTCTCCTTTCTGCGCGAAAATCACAAACGGAAGTACTATCAAGAACAATAAAACTGCTGACTTATTTCTCATTATAATCCTGTTAGATCTTTAAATATACTGTTTCTATAATGTGTAGAATTCCAATTAATTGTCAATTGTCAATTTTCAATTAACTTAATGATCCCTCCCCCGATAACCACATCACCATCATAGAATACCGCACTCTGTCCGGGTGAAATGCTGTCGTTCGGTTGGACAAAAGTGACCTTTACATCCCCGCTATCCATGGGCTCAAGCGTGGCTTCTTTTTCCTTCTGTGCCGAACGTATTTTACATAAAATATTCAACGAATGATCCGGTTTTACAACGGAAATCCAGGTCAGGTCTGTCACGGTGAAGGATGAATGATAGGTTTCCTTCCGGGTTCCCACAACCACGGTATTCTGTTCTTTGTTCAGTCCAATGACATACAGAGGTTCAGGATGTGCGATGCCTAACCCTTTCCGCTGTCCGATGGTATAATTCCAGATCCCTTTATGCATGCCGAGGATATTGCCATCCGAATCCACGATATTTCCAGGATTCTCCTGCTCGTTAATCAGATCTTTATAATCCCCGCTGTAAAAATCCTGGCTTTCTTCCTTTTCTTCGGCCACGATCCCGGCATCCCGGGCAATGGCCCTGATTTCTTTTTTCGTATATCCGCCAAGCGGGAAAAGCACCTTCGACAGTTGATCCTGTGAAAGCCTGTAAAGAAAATAAGTCTGGTCCTTGATGGGATCGACACCTTTTTTCAGGAGATAACGCCCCGATTCCTTATCCCACCCTGTCCTGGCATAATGACCGGTTGCAAAATAATCATACCGGAGTCCTTCTTTTTCGGCTTTTCCAGGTAATAATCCGAATTTGATCAGTTGATTGCATCTTATGCAAGGATTTGGGGTCCGCCCTTCCAGGTACTCCGATTTGAAATAAGACAAGACCGATTCCTTATATTCCGCTGAACAGTCAAACACCAGATGCGGGATCCCAAGCAAACCGGCAATCTCTTCTGCCTCGCGGATCTCTTGTTGCTCGTCGGGACCATAACACGCATGTTTTCCTGTGACCCTGAACTGGCCGTCCCAGATGGCCATGGTCACTCCGATCACCTCATGTCCTTCCTCTTTCAGAAGATACGCGGCTACCGAAGAATCCACGCCCCCGCTGAGTCCGACAATGATTCTTGACTTCTTCGACAAGTAAAAAATGATTTGTTTGACCTGCAAAAATTGGCCGCAAAGGTAGGGATTATTTTATTTGCACCATCTTTCTGGTCCTTGTGTCGCGGGATGTGTTAAGGGTATAGTAATAAACCCCCGGAGCCCCATCCCCGGCGGCCGATACGAACGGAACTCGGTAACGGCCGGGCTGCTGAAATGCGTTGACCAGGATCCCGACCTTTTCACCCTGAGCATTGTACACGGTCAGAACCACCTGGTCGGCAACATTCAATTCATAAGTAATGGTTGTCATTCCGGTGAATGGGTTCGGATAATTCTGATCCAGGATCGCGCTGGCCTGCAACGGATCGGGAACGGAAGTGACCGGTTCACACAGTGAGAACTGAAGGCCATCAACCCAAAGGGTGAACCCATAATCCCAGGTGTCGGCATGGATCTCAACATAATTGATCTTATCCAGCGACATCGACCCTGAACTGGACCGGACGAAGGTTGAATTGCCGGAAAGCGGGAATTGGTAGTGTTTCCAGGTCAGATGTGCATTGCTGAGCAAGGCGGCAGAAGCGGTATATTTAAAATAATTCCCGGAAAGATCTCCGATCCGTATTGAGAAATACTGGAATCCATTGGGAATGAATTTGATGGTCCTGACCCAGAAATAGAGGGTATCATTATCGGTCAGAGACCAGGAGGATACCGAATCATTGAACGGCCTGTAATTCAGGGCCAGATCCCATCCACGGCTGGTGACCAGTTTGACCGAGGCCGCTCCAACCTTCTTCTCGGAATAGTCGAAATAGACACTGTCGGCAAATTTGACCGTTGCCGGATAACCCACTTCCGGATAGGCATACCAGATGGAACCAGGTTCCGACATGTCGCAGGGAGGATCGGTCTGGTATGTCGTTTCCGGTCCCGGCAGATTAGGATACCAGAGAACATCCCCTTTCAGCGGATTCACATGTTTATCATAGATTTTCTGGGCGATCAAAGCGGTGTCGGAAGGTACGAATAGGTTTCCGACCGCATAAATGTCGTTGGATGAGTTATTCCGGATATGAAATGCAGTGGGCATCTTAAAAGTGTTGCCGGTAATGGTATCCGATGTCGATACCCCATCCAGATATATGCTGGAGCTCCAGTTGTAGTTGAAGCTGTTGTCAAAAATATGGGAATGCTCGGTCTTGCTTGCAGAAATAGCGAGCGAATTACCTTCAAAAGTATTATTTTGAATATCGTAATCCAGTGAATATTGATTGGCATATCCGGTAATGGGACTCCCTTCCCAGAGTTCGATCCCGATTGGGTTTCCGTTGATTTTGTTATTTGCAACGTAATTATTGAATCCCCGGTCGATGGCTACACCCGATTGGTAATTCCCATTGATCTCATTACTGTCAACCACGGAATTGAAAGAATAGCCCAGCCACATACCATAATGGCTGTAATTGCACAGGTTATGCTTGTAAATGTTCCCGTCTGCAAAGGTTGCCTCGATGGCGTTATGTGGCGAATAGGAACATTCGTTGAAAGCAAAATAATTGTTGTTCGGAATATCCGAATGTTGGTACTGTCCAAGAAATACCCCGTCACCCGAATAGGACAGATCGTTATTTTCCACCATGTTGGCATTGGAAATGATCATCAGCAGGGCAGCACAGTCGCTGGGATTCGTCAGCGGGCGGTTCACATGGGAACAGTTGTTCAGATAAATATGGCAGGTATCGGTCCAGAACATCCGGATCCCGTAAGAGGTGTTCCAGGAGAAATCATTATTGTATATATTGATCGAATCGCAATGATACAGGGCAACGCCATCGTTCTGCAGGGTCATGGTGTTATCAAAGATGTTACTTCCGCGGCTTTGGTACATCATTACTCCGCCTCCGAGGGCGAGGTTATAATCAGCCCAAACATCAATCCATCCTAATGAATCGACTTTATTCAGGCTAAACACATTTCCGTCAATGGTGATGTGTTCCGAATTGGTTATATAAACCGCATATTTATAACGGAAAACGGAATCAAAGTTTTTAATAACCACATCCTGGGAATTGTTGATTTTGATCATATATCCTTCAAAACCGACCCCGTCAACCGTACAGCTGTCACCATCGAGGATGATGTTGTGCTGTCCGTCGATCTGGATTACTCCGTTGGCCGGGGAATCGGAAAAGATATAATTACCAGCCATGAACTTGATGTTGGAGTTGCTTGTGATCTGCATGTTATTGGTGATCGGAATCCATATCTGGGAATACACCGGTAACGAAAAAAAGATACAGATACTAAAAAACAAGGGTAAACGGTTGATCATGTTAACCTCCTTTTTTTTAACAGATAGATGATGGTAACTCTCTTTGCGAATTTACATCTTTTCACCTCGTAAATCAATTCTGGTCAGAGGAAAGGATAAAAAAATCCGCTTCAAGTCACATCTTTTTATTATCTTTAGTCTTTTCAAGCTGAACCGGGAATGCAATAAAAACATAATTTATTTTTTAAGATGATGCACACTTACCAATTCCGGCTTTACAATTCATTAAAGTACATGTATCTTTGTCTGGATTCATTAACCATAATCTGGTTAGGTAATACTTGTACAAACTGCGGTCATCTGTACGTGGAAGATGAGGTATTTTACTGACCATAGACAACAAAATCGATTATCATGAAAACACAAAAGTTTACTTTTTCAGCAATTCTGACAGCTGTTGGGATCCTGCTGAGTATCATGCTACTGACCCAGACTGGTTGTAGAAAGCACACGGATCCGCAGGAAAAAATACCTACAAAATTTACAGAATTAAAAGTTGATCCGAGCTTCAAATTTGAAACCTTCCGGAACCTGGATGTTACCGTCAAGGTCCCTTCAAATAAACAGGCCGGTTTTAATGTGATCCAGATTTACCAAGGCGATCCTGCCATCGACGGAAAGTTGATCGTTAGTGGCGCCCTCGATAACAACAACCAATTCAGAACAACGGTCCGCATTGCTTCCAGAATTACGGAACTCTATATCGGAAAAATCAATTCACTGGGAAACAATGAATATGTTGCTATCCCGATCACCGGTAATACGCTCGTCTATGAATTCGGTCAATCCTCCGGTTCATATAAATCAACCGACGCTACTTCCGATAATGATTGCTCTTCGGGATGCACCCAGACCATTTCCTCCAACGGGAGTTATACCGCCAGTTCCGGACAGGTCCTTTGTGTTCAGCCCGGTTCCAGCTTTACGTCCCTTTCCCTGACCATCAATTCGGGTGGAACAGTCCGGATCTGCGGAACGGCAAACATCGTCTCCCTTTCCGGGACCGGCAAGCTGGTCGTTTCCCTGGGAGGGAATGCTACACTCCCCGTTGCAAATCTTTACGGGACCGTCGAAAACTACGGTACAGTTAATTTTGCGCAATCAGGTAACAATAAGACCTTCAACCTGAAACAAGGTGCAATTATTCACAATTGGGGGACCTTCACTTTCTCGAATGGACTGAATGTCAAAGGCGACCTCATCAATGATTACCATATGACGGTGGTTGAAGATGCACAAACCCAGGACAATGGGGTAATAACCAACTATTGCCAGCTTTTCATCAACAGCACGAAAAATACGGCGCTTAAAATCACCACCGGATCCCAGTCAAACCCGGGTCTGATCAATTATGACAATGCATACATCAAGGTCATAGGAAATACAGGGATCGACGGTCAGGGATATGCATCGCTGGGTTCCCAGAGCCTGATCGAGACAGGGACTTTCAATATTCAAGGATTTGTTTATGGTCCGGCCACCCAGGGGTCACAGATCCATGGTATTTCATCGACTAAAAGCCAGCTTTCCGGAGCTTATGCTACCGGTTATATTGATTTCTGGGCTGGTACGATCAATCCTCAGAACGGGGATTTCGGACCCCACGTGACTTTCCACACTACCGGTATCGTCATTCCAGCCCAGGATTGCAGCGCCCCCCAACCCCCCGTTATTACCAGCTCACTGACCGCTGGCGGGGTTGTCAACCAGCCGATAACTCCGTATGTGATCACTGCCAGCGGAACAGCTCCCATAACCTATAATGCTACAAACCTACCGGCAAACTTGACCTATAACTCCTCAACTCATACTATAACCGGTACGCCTGCAACAGCCGGTACCTATAACATCCCTCTTTCAGCAGATAATCTGGTGGGGAGCGATAACAAGACCCTAGTACTGACCGTGACTGCGCCTGGATCACCGCCGATAATCACCAGTTCGTTGACCGGCTCTACTACCGTCAACCAGCCGTATACTTATACCCTTACCGCTGAAGGATCCGGACCGATCACTTATAACGCAACAAACCTGCCTCCCGGTTTGAGTTTTGATGCAGGAACGCACCAGATCACAGGCTCCCCGACCACAGCAAATACTTACAATATCAATCTTTCAGCCACAAACAGCCACGGAACAGACAATAAAGTTCTCGTTCTTACGGTAGGCACACCCCCGGTGATCACCAGCTCCCTGACAGCAGAAGGTACGGTCGGCCAGCAGTTCCCGACCTATACCGTTACCGCATCCGGTTCTTCACCGATCAGCTACACAGTGACAAATTTGCCATCGGGATTATTTTTCACTCCGGAAACCCATCAGATCAACGGAACTCCCGGGTATGCCGGTGTAATAGATGTTACTCTGACGGCCAACAATGCTTTTGGCAATGATTCCAAGATCCTCGTGATCACCATCAATGAAGGGACCATTGCACCGGTCATCACAAGTCCGCTTACCGCTTCGGGAATTAAAAATCAGGCCTTTTCATATACCATCACCGCCACCGGAACTCAACCGATCACGTTCAATGCTTCCAACCTGCCGGCAGGTCTTACTTTCAGCGGGAATACGATTTCCGGAATACCTACAGCCACCGGTACAACAACGGTGCCTCTTACTGCCACCAACAGTGCCGGCACCGATAATAAAAACCTGGTCATAACCATAACCAGCGGAGGGGGCGACATTGATACCGATGGCGATGGTGTGCCCGATAACCTTGATGCATATCCGACCGATCCTACCCGTGCCTTTAATTCCTATTATCCGAATGAAGTTGATTTTGCGACCTATTCGTTTGAAGATTTGTGGCCGGCCTATGGTGATTATGACCTCAATGACCTGGTGATGAACTTTAATTATAAAATTGTAACGAATGCCCAGAATAAGGTCGTGGACCTGATCGCAAAATTTAAGATCAAGGCTGCCGGTGCCTCCCTGAACAATGGATTCGGACTGGTGTTAAACACAGCACCCGAAAATGTCCAGAGTGTGACCGGTTGCATCAAGGTCGGATCGGCTGTGACACTTGATCCCAAGGGATATGAAGCCGGACATACAACGATGACGGTCCTTATTCCGGTAGATGCTGTCAGTACGCTTCTCGGAAGAGGCATGGTCAATACCGTCCGTGGCGGATTTACCCTTCAGACCCAGGTGCAAACGGTGACGGTCCATCTGTCAACACCGCAAAGCAGCATTGGCACATTACCATATAATCCGTTTATGTTCATTAACCAGGACCGGCCAAAGGAGGTTCATTTGAAGGATATGATTCCGACAACCTTTGTTAATCCTGTTTATTTCGGCACTCTTGATGATGGATCCGATCCTGCCCAGAATTTTTATTACCGTTCAAAGACCAACTTACCCTGGGCTTTTGAAATTCCGGTTGATTTTGAATATCCGGTGGAAGAGGCGGATATCCTCCAGACTTACCTGCATTTTGCCGAATGGGCTCAGTCTTCGGGCGCCGTTTATTCAGACTGGTACATGAACAAACCGGGATATCGTAATCCTGTGAATGTCTATTAATGGAATGTCTATCTCCTTTAAATCCCCGGAAGTTTTCCGGGGATTTTTTTTGGATATCCTTTCCTTTCTGCTTTTTCCTTGCTGAAATCTCTATTTTTCGTTTGGATCCATGTAACCGGCAGAACTCCCGGAAATTCCTGCGCATAACCACTTCCAGGGCAAGGGAGGAATCATGGGCCCGGTCGTATGTCCAGCCGAATTTCGCTGGCAAGTAACCGCTTCCCTGGGAACGATCATCGCCCTCTTCTTCTATGACTGGCGTATTGCCGGTGTAGCTCTGCTGGTCATCCTGCCCATGGTCAAGATCAACCAGATCTATCATAAACATATGGTAACCCTGCAAAAAGAGATCCATGATACCCGGGAAGACCTTTACCGGCTGGCTGAAAATAAGGATGCATCAAAAACCCTGGAGTATTACCGGAGCATGGTCATTCCCCAGATTAAAATTGCAAATCTGGACCTTTATTTCATCTACCGAATACCTGCCGGGATTGATGGAAAGTCTGACTGCAATCAAAAATCTCAACGTCAGGCTGAAAGAGGAAGTGTGACCGGTACCTGTTCCGTTTATCAGATTTCTTTTTCACGGGTTAATAGATATTGCTCGAATTCTGAGATACGATCTCCAAGCTGAAACAATGCTTCCACCCTCTTTCTGCCTTTTTCCCCCATTGTTTTACGGAGCGAATCATCCCGGATCAGCTCGGCGGTCTTGTGGGTAAATTGCTCCACATCCGGATAGCTTACGAGAAAACCGGTTTCATTGTTTTCAATGATCTCATGATTGCTCGATATGTCAAAAGCGACAACGGGTTTTTTTGCTGCCATGGCCTCTACGATCACATATCCGAACCCTTCCCAGACCGATGAAAGCAGAAAAATATCGATCGAGTGCATGAAACTGTTCATGTCCCTGATAAAACCAGATAAGATGACCTCATTCTGAAGATCAAATTTTCTGATCCGTTCTATCAGCTTTTCGTTTAATTCACCGGTACCGGCAATATACATTTTAAAACTGATGCCGTCCTGCTTCAATTTCCGGGCAACTTCAACAAGATGGATCTGCCCTTTTTGCTCGGTTAACCGTCCTGCGTTCCCGAGGATAATCCCATCTGCCTTTTGATACAAAGATGCTTTTGGTGACTGGTCATATACTTTCAAATCAATGCCATGATAAATGACTTTAACAAAACCGGCAGAGATCGTTCCGGACAGGTTTTTCAGGATTGTCTTTTTCGTTTCTTCGGAATTGACTACGATATGCGTCAGGACATTTGTATATAAAAACCGGTTTAACCATGTATCTTTAACCGGTACAGCAAGCCCCCTCAGGTAGAGGATTTTTTCCACTCTTGCCAGTTTAGCAGCAATTCCACCTGTTTTCAGATCGGGAGAACTTGAAAAGATAAGGGTGTCGATTCTTTCTTTTTTTAAGAATCTGAAAAGACGAAAAATCTTGAATGGATTTAGAAAAGATAGATTTCCCGTTGATAGGTTGAAAAACAGCAGCCCGTGCTTCACTGCCTCTTGATGAAGCTGACCTTCTTTTTTGCAGATAAGGAATACCCGATACCCGCGGTCCCTGAATTGAATGGCATATTCCAGATGTAATTTTTCTCCGCCTCCCCAGAAACCGGTTGTGTTTTGAAAGCAGATGTTTTTCATTGGGTCAGCAACCGGCTTATCATCCGTCCCAGATATTCCTTCAGGAAGCCCGCTAACCAGAAAACCCCGGCAAAGAGCAGTAAAAATCCCGAAAGGATCATCAGGAAAGAAAAACCATCACGGGCATACCCGGCTGAAGCAAAGGTTTTTATCGAAAAACCAAAGAAAAAAAGGAAAAACAGGATGTACCATTTTTTCATTGCTTAACAGATATTTGAAAACTCAAAGTAGCTTATAAAACAACGAAGGAACGCCATCTTCACTTACCGGCATATTGCTGAATTCACGGATAGGAAAGAGCCGGATAAAACCATAATCCACGAACTGCTGACATCGTTTCCCGTGCGTGATCCCGACGATCGTCCTGCAATGAAGGGCCTGGCATTTTTCAAACCGTACCTTATCGAGAAGTTTTCCGAACCCCTGCCCCTGCCACCCGGGATCAATAACCAACCGGTTTAACGACCCGATCGGGGTGAGGAGCTTGACCAATGGCTCTTTCTCCATATATTCAACATCGGGAAGATCTTCAACTTTTTGATGCACGGAAAGGCGGCACGATGCAACGACCACGCCATCGGCCTTAATTATCCAATGATAGGAATTCTTGTCAAAGGCGTCGGAGAATTTGTTTTTAAAATATCTCTCGGCAACGTACTTTTCGCTATAATTCCAGACACGCTTCCTGAGAGAAGTTATTTCACTTTCATACTCCGAAAAAGCTATCTCTTCTAAACCTGTATTCATGTTCTTTATAGTCAGGTGTCGTGTAAATGACTGCTGATCTGCACTCCTGCCATCATCAATCCATTCACCAAATATATGAATTATAACAATCCTGTCCCAATTATTTTGGCCACCCGGTCGAAATAGTACCGTTGATAATACCTGTTTTGATCGCAATAACAGCCTGTTTGATGGTGTCGGGGATGGCATTTTCGAAATCATGATAACCGGCCAGCCCGACACCCTGCATGGCAAGGGTCCACTGAAAGATGTTTCCACCGCGGAATTGCCCGTTATATGTGTTGATGATCTCCGCCTGAATGACCTGATCGAGATTTTTCCTACACGAGGTCAGCAGACAGGAGCCGACCTGGGGGATCGAGTAATACTGGTCCACATCAACACCGATACCGGCTTTGCCCCTTTCTTTTGCTTTGTACAGGGCGCCGTTTCCTGTCTTTCCAGCACAGGCGAAAACCACTTCCCCTCCCAGTTGAATAAGGCTGTCTGCCAGGAATGCACCCTGCACGGTGTCGCCGAAGTTGGCTGCATTGGCACCGGTGACCAATACTGACCGGTGATACTTGGTATTGAAATATTCCACACCCTTGGTATAGCTGACTGTGAACTGGTCTATTCCCGGGATACTGGGACCGGCAACATAGCACACTATGGGATTTACGGTATCCTTGTGATAAGCCCAGTAGGCAGCCAGGAACCCGCAGGGGAAAGAAGCCTGATCCACACTGAAGACTGCACAGATCATGTTCTGGGGTACCGACTCGAAAGAATAATCAAGAAGCAGGAACTTCCGGGAAGGATTGGCAATGGCAGCATCCATGGTTGCCTTGGCGGCTTCATAACCAACAGTAATGATCAGGTCAAAATCGTTCCTGACAAAATAGCGTATGTTGCTGTCAATAAGGGCAGCTGATCCGCTCACCCTCGCTTCCCATGGGATCGGCACCATGGATGCCGCCGACATCAGTCCGAAAAGTGCCATCTCGTTGAAGCCGCGGTCATCAAAGCCGCCGACAGCACCAGCCAGACCGACCTTCAGCGTGGGTTGCTCATCCTTCTTGACACAGGACAGGAACAAAAAAAACAGGAATGTTGTTAACAATAATACAAGGACAAAAGAGCCGTGAACATTCCTTTTCATGGAGAGATGGAGTTGGGGGTAGTCCGATACCAGATTTGCTCTTCAAAAATACAGAAATATTTAATCCCCCTGTCCGCGAAGGAAAGCTGGTCATAATACCCTTTGGCAGGTCAGACCGTAAAGGTTTTTCAGTATGTAAATGAATCCAGCAGGAGATCCAACCCCTGGGCCTCCTTATCGATGATCAGGCCATAATAAAAAAGTGTTCCACCAGGTAATCCGGCAAGACCCCGGGGTTCATAGCCTGTCATCTTTTTCATAGAGATAATGTTTCCTTCGGCATCCGTCGTTATCACCCAGGGCGTGGTATCGGATTTGGTCAGGAGGACATCCCACTGGTTCCTGATGACATTATCAACCTCCTCACCCAATGTAATGAAATTCCTATCCGGGAGGACCACCAGGGATCTCACGTGATGGACCCGGGATTATTCTCAGAATTTTTCTTGCAGGAAGTGACCGGAAAAAGCACGATCACCAAAAGAAGGAAAAATATCAACGATTTCATAAGAGCTCATTCAGGAAAAGGATGTTTTGGTTTACCGTTGGATTTCACGATGGTTAACGTATATAATACCTGACCATGGGTCTGTTCTTTGAAGTCCGGTCAACAATCTCAAAGCCGGCCCGCTCAAAGGCCTTGTACAACCCGATCCATGCAAATGCATCCGGAAGTTTTCCCCGGGTCGGTATAACCGGATAAGCCTCAATGACCTTAATTCCGTTCTTCTTTGCATAGATAACAACGCCCTTAAGAAGTTCAACCGAAAGACCTTTCCGCCTGTACTTCTTATCGATGAATGTACAGGGGATCGACCAAACAGGTTTGTCGTCAATCCGTTTGTGAACCCTTGAATATTCAAGTCTAAGGAAATCCTCCCTTGGAGCAAATGCACACCATGCAACGGGTTCCCCGTTGTACAGCCCGAGAAGTCCGGCAGGCTTACCTTCCCAGACAATCTTTTTCATCCGGCTCTTGTTGCCGTCATTCACTTTCCCTTTTTCAAAATCGGCTTTTTTCAACCGGTAAGCCATGCACCAGCAATTGCCGCAAGCCCCTTTATCACCGAAAAGCCGGACAAACTTGTCCCAATTGTCTTTGGTTACTGGTTCGATGGTCAGTATTTTTGATAAATCTTTTTCTGTCATGACATTATAGTATTCGTTCTACCCTTACATCCACCTTTATCTGTTTACCACCCCGTTCGATCAGTAACTTCCGGACCTCACCTGGTTTTCCACGAAGTGCATCCACGACACTTCCCATCGTGGCACCCTTGACCGTCAGCCTGTCGATCTGGATCAGCTTGTCTCCGGGGATAATCCCTTCAACCAGCGGTTTGTGATTCTTTTGTGTGATACCAATGACCAGATAAGAGCTGTCTCTCTGGGGAGATACGGCCAGGCCGACAATATCCATATCAAACCCTTCCTTATCCGTTCCCTTTTCAAAATAAACCGCATTGTCCGGATAGTCAATTTCCACCCGGAATGATTTAAGGGCATTTGCCCCAAGGAAACCATCCACCGGCTTGACCGTCTTCCGGGAATACCAGGCCCCCATCGATATGCCACCTAAAGAACTGTCCGGAACACCCACGATGCCAACCTGAGTCAAATCCGTATTCCCCCATTTTACTTCCGGGATACGCAGCACCAGGAAGGGCTGAATTTCGGGTGGCCACCAACCCCACATGTTGGCACATCCCGCAGTGCCGGCAATAGCCGGCCATCCCGGATTCCTTATGATCAGGCTGTCAACCATTGCTCCGGTCATAAAGGAATAAGAAGCGCCATTATCCAATGCAAAGCTGAAAACGCCCTTGTCGATGATTGCATCCATCTGAACAATCCCGGTCTCGGGATGAACAAGCGCTGTATTTCTGATACCCCGATGTATCATGCTTCCGGAATCCCCGATGGAAAGTTGTCTTTCCGGATAATCAAAAACCACCTGGTAGCGCTTTAAGACTACCGAAGGGAGGTTGGCATCGATATGCATGGTGCTGAATAACCAGAAGGGTTCCGACAGGATATACGGATTGACATCCCGGAAATCCATCAACTTGCCGCCGATACGGACACTGACTGGAACCGGGTTCCTGGCATCGACATTCCCTTCTTTCCGGAGTGATATAACTTCGTCCCTTAGATCATCTGCAAGAGGTTTGCTGAGTATGAAGCTTGGGTTTCCCGGATCAACCCAAAACAACACCTTCCGCCATGTCCCGTCCTTTTTCTGCATCTCTCCTTCAACCAGCATGCGGTTGTGGTCGAGCCTGAAGGGGACTGTTACAACCTTTTCAGGTTGCTCCCTGCATGACGAAAGAGACACTCCGCAGATTGAAATAAATAGTACCAGCGATTTTATCATGATCCTGCCGTTTATTATTATCAATAAGTGAAAAGACAATTATCATGGATACTGCCAAATCTTTGGCTGACCGGAACGGAATGGTTAATATCTCTGAAGTTCATAGCTATACGCTCCTTCGATCCTTTCCTGTGCCCGGATATGTGTCGTTACATATTCTCCGCAATTACTGCCGATGAAATTTTCCTCCAACTCCCCGATACTTAAAATAACTTCATATCCCGCAGCACGCAGGGCGTAAACGATCTCATCCCATTTGTGGGATGTAAGGGTTGATGATATTTTATTCCGGGTTGCCTGATAGGTGGGATTTACAGGTGTTATCTTGATCAGGAAAATATCCGGGGAAAAATAATGTAAAAGAATATCCGGATCTACCGGCATTCCATCCGCAAGGGCGAAATTCAGCGATATCTTTCTATCACCTTTGCTGTGAAACGCTTTTCCATATTCGGCAATCCGTCCGAATCCCCATTTTTTAACGGGAATAAGCCGATCCCGTAACTTTGAATCTGTTGTGTGTATAGAGAACTGGAATTGAAACCTTGATGCATATTTTTTCGCTTTGATCTCCAGCAATTTTTCAAAGAATTTATCTTTCCCGTGCGGTGCAATAGTTGATACCGAAGGCAGTAGCCCGGGTGCATCGTACATCCCGGGCAGGCAATCCAGCACTTCCAGTACATGATCGTTAAAAGATGGTTCTCCCATCCGCGCAAATTGTATTTTGAATTTTTTAACCGGAACTTTTCTCTCCGGGAATCTCTTTGCAACAAGATAGTCTATCTGGGAAATGATTTCCTCCGTCGAAAGTTTCCCTTTGTTATACCCGCCGCAATCACAAAAAGGACATCCTACCGGACATCCGTACAAGGTAGAAACGATCAGCACCCATTTCTCTTCCCTGGATAACGGGGGTTGAACCGATTCCACGAATTCGATCAGCTTGTCACTTTTCGTTTTTGCTATATAAACCACAGCAAGTTCTTCTTTCCCCGTCCTGGCAATGACTTTCAATTTTTTTCCTCCTTCATTTTCGTGTAGATTCCCATCGCAGCCCTGATCCCGTCTCCGGCAGAAATGGCGGTTTGCCGGTAAATGTCATTCCTGACATCCCCGATCAGGTACAGCTGTTTTGATCGTTCAAGTATTTCCAGCTTTTTTGCAAGACCCTTTCCGATAAAATCCAGGGATGGCTCTCTTCCAATAGCTACAACCAGATGCGAGACAATCATTTCCCATTCCTTCACTTTATTCTGACAGGTCAAGACCCATTCATCACCGGAACGTTCTATTTTTTTAATATGGGCGTTCTGAAGATATGTAATGTTTTTCGTTGCCATTGATCTTTCATAGAGCAAGGGAAGGCATTTTACCTTTTGCCCTTTGTTAAGAATGATTACTTCATTCTTTTCTGCAAGATTCAACGCATAATCGAATGCCGCATCGCCCGCTCCGATGATGACTATCTTTTTGTCATTAATCTGCCGGATGGGATAAATCTCATAAAAAATATCCTTTTCTGCTTCCTCCGGTATGAACACTCCCTTGAACAAACGTGGTCTGGTGCCGGATGCTATGATCACCATGCGGCAAGTTATCTCTTTTCGATCTGTTTTTACAACGAAAATACCTTTTTTATGAACCAGTTTTAAGACCTTTTCATACTGTACTTCTATCCCGGCATTTTCAAGGTGCTTCTTAAACAGTTCCACCAACTCCGTCCCGGATATCCCATCCGGAAAACCGGGATAGTTTTCAACCCGGTGGGCATTCCTTAACAGCCCCCCTGCTTCATTTTTCTCAAGAAGAACCGGTTCCAGACCATAGCGTTTTAATTGGATCGCTGCGGATATTCCTGCTGGTCCTGCCCCGATGATCACTATATCAGCGGAATTCATTGTTTTAAACTTTCAACCGGTTTATGAAATTCTTTGCAAAGTGAAGGTATCACAAAGCCGTGCGACAGGTTCAGAAATGAAGCCAGGTGAAACTTCTCCTTGTAGGTTGCCGTTCCGTCCACCGGAAAAAATACGGTATAACCTTTTACGAATGCTGATCGTGCTGTTGTTTCACAGCATAGATGGGTCACAACGCCCGTCAGGATGATCTGGGATATCCTTTTTCCCTCCAGAAAATCGTCAAGGGATGTCCTGTAGAAGGCGTCATATTGTGTTTTTTTGATAATCAGGGCATCCGGGTGGTTGAGTTCCGGGATGATCTCACTCAGGCTATCTTCTTCACGGATCATTTCTTTCCACCATTTGGTCATAAGGGTTGTGTCAGATGGGTCGTCAAGATGACGCGTAAGAATTACAGGGAGTTTATTTCTTAGAAATACATCCATCAGGCTCCTGATTCCGGGCAGGGTTGCTGAAGCGCTCGGGATATAGGCACCGGAGCCTTTATCCAGGAAATATCGTTGCATATCCACAATTAACAGAGCAGCCTCCAAAGGTTTGAACTCAAATGGATGCCTTTGCCGGTATTTTTCCACCTGGTGAAGTATCTTCTGAGATCGAACGGAAATATTCTGCGCAGTATAATAGCTTTTCTTCATTCAATCCTGGTTGTAAGTTTCAAAACATGTCCGCTTCAGGTGGATTCCCTGGAATCCGGATTGATCTTTGAATAGCGGACCTCATCCCAGATCCGGTTTTTCTTGAAAACCGCTTTTTTATAAACCCCCTCCTTTTCAAACCCGCATTTCTCTAAAACACGCATGGATGCCATGTTGTATTCAAAAACACCGGCATGGATCCTGACCATCCCCAATTTATTGAACCCATACTCCGTTAAAAGGTTGACAGCAATCGATGCAACTCCTTTATTCCAGTACGGTTCTCCGATAAAGTATCCGATCTCTGCGGATTTCCGGTAAACATCCTGGCCGGGAACCAGACCGACATTACCTACATATTCCCCCTTATATTCAATGGCAAAAATGGTCAGTGGATTCTGATCCATGCAATTCCGGAGAAACCGTTCAGCATCCTCCAGGGTATAGGGATGAGGGAAGCCATCACGCAGATTCTCACTGACTTTGCTATTGTTGGCAAGTTCAACCAACCGGACTGCATCCGATTTTCTCAGTCCCCGTAACTTAATGTCTTTATACTTTAAAATCATGCTTGACTGCAATGCGGACTGCCGTTCATTAAACTGGGAATACCTGAGACCGTGACCGGAATGAATTCTTAGTAAAGGTACAATTTTTTTGATTATTTCACCTTAATACCACCTTCATACATATCGAGTTGCACGAGAGGAGCGGTGCTCTCATCAGCGCCCTGTTTTACCCCGACATACCTGAAGCTGTCGTCCTCCTTGTGATATCGGATCTCCCGGAACGACTCTTTTGGGTAATCTAAATCGGAATATTTCAGCGAAACATCGAGTTTATAAAGTGCCGGAGGTTCAAAAGATAACTGGACATCACTGTATTTACTGTTGATGGTAATACCGCCAAATTTTTTCAAAACCTCTTTTACTGTGATTTTATCCTCGTAACTGTTCTGGAATATCATAGTACCGTCAAGCTTGGAGATCGTGTAGGTGCTGTAGCTTGAACCGGCTTTGAAATCACCAACTGCTTCTGCAATGAATTTATTTTCATAGGCACTGATAAAGACAATGGCTTTACAGAAAAGGAATTCAATAGCGCAGTATTTAGCTCCAATGGCAAGGATGTTTCCGCTGCCTCCCTTCATTTGACATTCATACAGGTCGAAGGTGCCCTTATTGAAATCAGCCAGGTTGAACGTAGTATATTTGGCTTTTACATCGAGATCTCCATGACGGATTATGTCGATCTTATCCTCATAGGAATCAATGGTGACAGCACCCGCATTCATGAGGCTGACCCCGGAATATTTTGAATGGAGCTTGACGGTCCCGGCATGTTGCAGGGAGAACCGGGTTTCATAAAGGTTGACGGAAATATCCTGCACTGAGTCTATTCTTGCATTACTGTATTTCATATTGATCTGCTGACATCCCGGGAGTTTACCGGCCACCAGGTCACTCTCATAAAGGTCGAGTAAGACCTTTCCGTCCAGGTCGGGAAGCGTAACCTTCTCGTATGCCTGGAACAGGGATAGCGGATTGCCCTTAGGCATGGTCAGCACAACGAACAGATCCAGCCTGGTCAATTTTGCAGAGCTGCCATCAAGCAGCACGACCTTGAAATGGCCGGGGATCTGCCCCAGCATCATTTTATAAAATTTCGTATTGAAGGTCACTGCTTCGCTATCCTGCGTGAATTTTATTTTGCTGATCGCATCGAGAACCTTTTTGACCTGGTCCTCGGCTCCGTCAATTACCACAGTCATATCAACCTTGACAGAGCTTCTATCCCAGGTTTCAACGGTAAGTGAACCCTCTTTGTTCTTAAGGATGATCGGTGTGTCTGGTTTAACGGCCGTTTCAAAGGAATAGGTCTCCCGGGTCTCTTTCATGGTTCTTGCACTTACCGGTAACCAGAAAGCCAATATGATTACCATCAGCAACAGTCTATAATACACTTTTCTTGTTTTCATATGTTGATCATTTTAATGTGAATGGTCAGATCGAATATCCATTATCCTTGAGGGTTTATATAACCGTGGTTTGTATGGATATTTCATGACCTTTTTTCTTTCCTATTTCATTTAATGTTTTGTCAATGATCCTGATCTTCATCTCATAGCAACGGAGGATCCCTCGAAGGATCCTGGGCTGGTTCCCGAGCTCGCGAAGGTCCTCCAGATAGGTTTCATATTGCCGGTCAATCTGCCTGAGCTGATCCGTCATCTCTACATTGATGCAACTCTCAGGGACGGCATGCTTCACCTCCTCCATCTTTTTCTGAACCGTCAGACGGAAAAGATTTTCTTCACCGGTAAATTCCTGAGAAACCTGATACAGGTTCAAATCCAAATTATCCGCATGCGGCAACTTCAGGATATAAAGCGTTGTCACACCCGCTGAAAAAATTAACAGCATTACTGCAGCTGCCCGGAGGATCCGGATCCTGAACCGGTGATGCCTGTCCATCTCCGATGAAATACCCTTCCAGATCCTTTCATCGTCGGGGACTTCCACATCCAGCAAATGACATTGCTTCTCAAGATACTGCTCCAGCTTGTCCTGCATAGTTCTTTTCCGTTAACTGATTCTTCAATAAAGCGATGGCCCTCCTGTACTGCGATTTGGAGGTCGATTCGGATATGCCGAGCATCCCGCCAATTTCCGCGTGCTTATATCCTTCAAGCAGGTGCAGTATAAACACCACCCTGGCTCCTTCGGGTAAAAGTCGGATAGCCCGGTTGATCTCTTCAGGGGAGACCACCTGAACGTCGGACTCTTCATCCGGGATATCAGCTAAACCGGCCTCCGGCAGCGGGATGAAGAGTCCCCGTTTTTTACGAAGATGGTTGAGACAACCATTAATAATGATGCGCCTCAACCAGGCTCCCGGTGCACCCCATCCACGCAAAGAACCCAGTTCACGGAAAGCCCTGACAAAAGCCTCCTGCAGCAAGTCTTCTGCTTCAGTTTGATCGGGAACCATACGGATACACAGGTTGTACATCGACCGGGAATATTGCTTGTAGAAACGGTACTGGGCTAGACGATCACCCCGTATGCATGCATCGATGAGTTCCTGGTTTATTTCGGGGTAATGAACGGCCACTTCCGTTTGCTTTATTATAAAGACACCTGTTTATGTAAAAAGACGGAACCAAGGTAAAAAATAATTCAGGGATTTAACGGATCAGGTTTCCCTGCTTTTCACCATTTCATCTTCTCGCCATTTTTTATACTTTTACTTCTATGAAAAAATTAGTTCTATCCGTCATTTTCGTTGTCCTGTTTTGCACTGGTAATTTCCTTTCTGCCCAGGACTGGCATCCGGCCGGAAACCGGATCAAAACTCCATGGACCGAGAAGGTCGATCCTTTATCTCCGTTACCCGAATATCCCAGGCCAATCATGGAACGGGACACATGGTTAAATCTCAACGGGCTTTGGGACTATGCCATACTGTCAAAAGGAAGTGCCATTCCATCGTCATTTCAAGGGAAGATCCTTGTTCCTTTCCCGGTCGAATCAAGTCTTTCCGGTGTTCAGAGAAGCGTTGGCGGCGAAAATGAACTCTGGTATCACCGGGTGTTTGCAATTCCGGTATCCTGGCGGAACAACCGCATCCTCCTGAATTTTGGTGCGGTTGACTGGAAAGCCGATATATGGGTCAATCAAATCCGTATTGGTTCTCACCAGGGCGGATATACCCCGTTCTGTTTCGACATTACACCTTTCCTTGATAAAGGTCAGGAACAAACGGTCATGATAAGGGTGTGGGATCCGGCCGATAAAGGGTATCAACCACGGGGAAAGCAGGTCAGCGATCCTCACGGTATCTGGTATACATCTGTCACCGGCATCTGGCAGACTGTCTGGCTCGAACCGGTAAACAGGAACCATATCACGAAGGTCAGAACCATCCCGGATATCGACCGCCATACTGTGGCGGTTACGGCAAATGCTGAGGGTGCCGGCGAAAATGATCTCATCGAGGTGAGGGTCCTTGACCAGGGAAGAACGATTACGGCCGGTAAATCGGTGGCAGGTCAGGAGGTATTGCTGGAGATCACTGATACCAGGCTGTGGAGCCCTGAAACTCCCGTCCTGTACGATCTCGAAGTATCGCTACTTCACAACGGACAGACCATTGATAAGATCAGAAGCTACTTCGGGATGCGGAAAATTTCGACCCGGAAGGATGCTTCCGGAGTTGTGAGGATCCAGCTCAATAATAAGGATTATTTTCAATTTGGCCCGCTCGACCAGGGATGGTGGCCCGACGGACTGTATACTGCTCCCACTGATGACGCCTTGAAATATGATATCGTTACGACCAGGAAACTGGGCTTTAACCTGATCCGGAAACATGTAAAGGTTGAGCCGGCCCGCTGGTATTACCATTGCGACCGGGAGGGTATCCTGGTGTGGCAGGATATGCCCAGCGGCGACCGGGGCCCGCAATGGCAGACGCAGAATTTCTTCAACGGTCAGGAGCGGATCCGGACAAAGGATTCAGAAGATAATTTCAGGGCCGAATGGAAAGCCATTATCGATCTGCTCATTTCCAACCCCTGCGTGGTCACCTGGGTTCCTTTCAACGAATCGTGGGGACAGTTCAAAACCATCGAAATTGCCGAATGGACCAAGAGCTATGATCCTTCACGGTTAGTTAACCCGGCCAGCGGCGGTAATTTTTATCCGGCCGGCGATATCCTTGATGTTCATCATTACCCCGACCCGGAAATGACCCTGTACGACGGTGGGCGTGCCTGTGTGCTTGGAGAATACGGGGGACTGGGGTTGGTAACTCCGGATCATCTGTGGATCAACGATCAGAACTGGGGTTACGTGGAATACAAAAATCCTGAAGAATTGACCAGTGCCTATATTGAACTGGCGGGGAAACTGAAAAAGCTTATCGTTTCTGGCTTTTCTGCTGCTGTTTATACTCAGACCACCGACGTAGAGATCGAGGTGAACGGACTGATGACCTACGACCGGAAAGTGATAAAACCCGATGCCGAAAGGATTCGCAAGGTGAACCTGGAGATCTGTCATTCCCTGTCGGGAAACACACCCTGAAACCGGAAAGAATCTACTGGATTTCTGATCCTTACTTTTTATTTTGATCTTTCCCCGCCTTGAATTTGTACCTGCAACCGATCATGACCGAAAATCCGTAACCCTTTTCATACCCTACGTGCGTTCCCCCGGAATGATCAGGCAACAATTCTTTATATAGTGTGGTATACTCTAATTCAAAATTCCCTTTTATCAGAATACTCCATAGCTGTGTAAGTTGTATTTTCATTCCTGCTTCTAAATATCCACCCAACTGAAAATCCGAATGATGGTTTATAAAGTCGTAGTTGGTGATGGTTTTCGAATAATCCATTAACCAGGTGACAAAAAACCCGGCGCCAAAAATCCCCTGGACATTTTTCCCCGGAATGGCATTTATTCCGAAGGGTACCTTCAGGAAATGGATGGACTGGCCATCCAGTCCGTTCCTCTGATAGATGATATCAGCCGTTATTGCATACGAATATGAAGGTTGTGGATAGAAAGCAAAGCTAAATCCGGTAAGACAATTGTCTACACTGCGAGGTGTCATTGGATTAAATACCTCCGTGATGTCATATATTATACCGTATCCCGCTTCAAAACCAACCTCTATGACCTGGCTTGAAGCCAGGCAGGTTATTACCATAAAACAAGATATCAGGATTTCCTGTTTCATCTGCAGGAATCATGAGTACTTTTTCCTGATCTTTAGGAACGGAACGACCATTGCCACACTTGCTTTGTAACGCAGGAATTCATCTCCGAAATCCCTTGTAAGCCTTTTTTCCTCCGTCTTTTTCAGATAAAGAATGATCAGTGGGATTAATACGACAAGGAATATCAGGTCGGTGAAAGAATTAATGAAGACCGCTATCGAGAAATAGATGCACATTGCCCCGAAGACCATCGGGTTCCGGGAAAATCTGTACGGACCTGTCACAACAAGCTTCAGAGACCTCGGACTGATGGCGACATTAAAAACATCGGTTGGGCCACCTTTCCCGACAAAAAACAATGAAATATTTGACCAGACAGCAAAGAGGAGGCCCAGGCAAAAAACAGGCAGAGAGACCCACAGGCGGATAGAAAAATGATTGATTAAATGCACATTAACCGACGGGTCAAGCTTTTCTGAAACGAGAATCAATATATAAGGAATAAAGATCGCAAAAAGAGTGACCCCGATAAGATAGCCGGTAATAAAGCGAAGATATTTCATTTTTGATTTTCAGTAATGGTAATCTGCCATCAGGGTCTCCTTACCAGCCATTTTCATTCAATTTATACGCAAATCCATATGTTGACACCCTTTCCCGCCAGCCTTATTTGAAGTGACAAGACTTTGGCTGAATCCTGAAACAATACTTAAAAGGAGCACAATGGTAAGAGTTGGTATTTTTATTGAGTGTTTTTATAAAATTACCTAAAAATATGCATTATTTTTTTGATTTTCTTTTCCCTGAGTTTTTTTTTCCTACTTGGATAAATTCTATTGGCACGCCATTTTCTTCGATAAACGCAACAACATTACCTTCTGAAGGGCTGTTCGGTGTTATAATCACTTTTTTTCCCTGAATGGCCTCATAAATATCTTCTACTTCAAAGGCCACATGTGGAATTGTCTTTACAATCTCCGGTAATTTACAATCCTTTTCATATCTCATCCATTCTATTCCATACTCACTTTTATCATAGCCATAATGATATATCCTGTAATCTTTTAGATATACCTCACCCTTGATTGGCTTGTCCGTGGGAATACCAAGATGGTGATATTTTAACTTGAGTTTCTTTTTCATCTTACATTTTCTATTCATTTAAATGGCAATAAAGCCTATCTTCTGGCCACCAACCGCAACAATGGGATATTCCTAATCAGAATGATAAAATGTTAGCATTGTTATGGATACAGTCCTGTTAACGGTTTTATTGCATTATAATATTTGATTTACAAATTTCCTAAATTTTGATCAATTTTACCTTCTTTCAATGGCGCTGTAATGTTTTGCCATCTTTTTTCAGGATAATTTTCAAGTAAGAATTCCATAATCCCTTTTTTACTTACCTCTTTTAGTTTCCATTCATCTTTAAGGGTGGTACCAAAAAACCCATCCTCCTGTTCATCTCATAAATGAATTTGTCGCTGTACAAGTCCTGTAATAATTTTCCATTTGGTTCATTGTCAAGCGATCCCAGAAAGATATAACCATCATAATTATCTTGATATGTACCAGATCCAGAAAAATATAATCCATCAAAAGGTTCGTTCCTAAAAGGATTATTTTTCAATTCAAAGGCAAGTGGTTGATTTCCTGATTTATAAAAGATATAATCAAATATACCTTGCCTGATTCGTTCGGGTATATCTCTGAAGTTATCCATTCGTGGAGCATGTGTGAAAATCGTATATGAGGCCTTTGGCGTCTTCCTGGTTACTGTTGAACCTGCCGATTCAAGTGATTTGCAGACACATTGTGTGCCAACAACGAACAGGGTGTTTTCATTCGGTGGTTTCTTTCTTTTTAATAATAATCAAGGCTATATAAAATGAAAAAACTGTCGTTAATAATTGTAATAAAGGAGAGATGACAATCATTAATCCTATCCATCCAATAAAGCTTATTTTCGGATCATACAGGATTAAAGGATGTCCGAAGGTGTTAAAATCATAGCTGTGGTTGAAAAGTAATAAAATTGCTCTGCCCCAAATTATCAGCATTATGAAAAATGTAACAAGAGCCGTTACTATTCCATATTTAATAGACGTTGTTAAAATTTGATAAAAGTCATCCGTTCGTGATAAAATTTTTCCGACAATAATCCATCCCGAAATAAATCCAAGCAGTATGCAAAAGATGGGGACTCCCATTCCTGCTCCGGCACAAAGAATATCGATAAGGATATACAAAATTAACATCCACCCTGATTTTAATTTATATATTCTATTCATATGGTTTGATTTTTTCATTGACAATTTTGTCTAATATGTTGACCAAGGACCAACTATCCTTTTCATCTCAAATAAGGAAAAACCTTGATAGCCTGGTTTTTTCGTTGCTTCACTGTCTTTCCATCTTGTGCTACAAATGCTTCAGGTTTTCTGTAATTGTCCAACCGGAATTCCTACCATGAGATAAAAAAGGGCAAATGGATATATATATTCTTACTCCCTGTTAGACCAAAAAATGGTGCCTATTATGCCCACCACGATCCCGGGAATACAGATAAGACCGATGAAACCCATGACAATGGCTTCACTGATATATTCCGTTTTATGCATAGATGAAAGAACAAAGATGGCCAGAAAGGTCAGTAAAATGAGTCCGAATGATACCCCGGCCAGTATAGCATAATTCTTCGATTTTCTCCATGGGTGCAACAGGGCAAAGAAGAGACAGATCATCCCTCCGAGAAGCATTGCAATCCCGGGCAGATTGTCAGTAATGCCCACTATCTGGGAAGCGATGATCAATATGGCAGAAGCGAGAAAAAAGGATATTGTCCACCAGCGATGTGCATGATTAAACAGGGAAAGGACATGTTTTTTCACAGTTGAATGGTTCAATATGGTAAAAATTTAAGAAACCGGATATATTATTTAATGCCTATTATCGTACCACCAAAACCGGTGGCATAACCTGTGCTGACGCTGGTAAAGGATTGGGTACAGCCATTTCCAATCTTGTGCATATGAATCCATTAATAAAAGTAATGGGAGAAAAAGAATGTAAAGCTTTTTCATTAAATCCTTTTGTTTTTAATTTTAGATTCCATGTGATTCTTTATAACCAATTATACACTGATAATGTATGAATTTTAACGGTTTCCGGTGCGTGAGGTGGCGTTACAAAATTGTTAGTTTACCGGTTTGAATTAATCGATCTGATTTTATCTGATAAAAATATACCCCGGGTATTACATCTGAAATTGAAATACTATTTGTCATGGAACTTAAATAGTGCAAAAAGACTTGTTCTCCCTGGAGGCTGATTAAAATAAATTCAGCATCTACCAATGCCTGTGGAATAAAAACATTTATAACATCATTAGCAGGGTTCGGATACAGGGAGACCTGTGAATCTTTTATTTCATCATGTCCGACATAAGGGTAATCACACTGGTAACCCAAAAGACTGACCGAGCTTTCCTGCACGCAAAAATATCCTCCATTACATTCACAGAAGATGATGGGGATAGGAGCATAAAGACCAAAAGAACTGCCAATACCCTCCGTATAAGAAACATATAGATTGGATTTAACTAAAAATGTCTTTCTGGTCTCTCCGTTGTTTAAAAGTAAATCCTCGACCGTATCTATGATAATGATATCGCCCCCGCCTAAATAATTTGATTTTAATGTATCCCCCTGGTGAAGTGAAAAATCGTATAAGAGCTCATCCGTTCCACCAGTCTCGACGGAATTGATATATACCCGTTTTGCCATGGTATCCTCACGTAATAACGCACCTGTATAAGCGACCGTGTCAATAATAAAAGGAGGACAGAATGGTCCTGGGTTAACCTGCAATATCTGCTGTGTCTTCGAAATTTTATAGGTGAGTCCGTTGATGACCGTATCCTGGTTTGTGAAGAAAACCCTATTTGCATAGGAATAGCAAATTTCGGGCAAGATTATCGTATATTCGTCCCAATAGGTATTGGTCCGTATCAGTTTATGATAACCTTGTGAAAATGCAATTGAAGTAAGCATTCCGAATACGAGGGTGAGCATAATTTTTCTCACAATAATTTCATTTAGGGTTTCATATTTATTCATGCCACCTTACACCCCGCCAGCAGACGCAGTGCGGACATACGCAGATTCTGTAAAATTTATTGAATGATACGATTTATCTCTTAATAAGACCTTTTGTCCTCATAATCCGTGTCTTGTTTTTCAAGTCTCTTATCCAGTTCTTTTCCAATGTTACACAGTTATTACGACTTTCCCACAGGCATGTCCTTCTTCAAGATACCGTAAGGCCTCAGCAGTCTCGTTTAATGGGTAACGTTTATCTATCATTGATTTAACTTTGCCCACTTTAAGCAGCTCTATAATGAATAGCAGATCTTTTTGGTTTATATTCGCAACAATGAGTCCCATATTCTTAACTCCAGTCATTGACATGAACATGAGTTGGAATATTCGAGCCATAGAACCTCCTGCCAAGACATAAATTCCACCGGAGCTTAATATACGTTTATACTCTGAAATCGAACGGTATGCTGCAATATCAAAAATCAGGTTATATTGCTGCCCGCTTTTGGTGATATCTTCTTGTGTGTAATCAATGACATGGTCTGCACCAATTGAGCGCACAAAGTCCATTTTAGTTGTGCTGCAAACGCCAGTTACCTCAGCTTCGAATGATTTGGCAATCTGTACTGCAAAAGAACCCACACCACCAGAAGCTCCATTAATCAAAACCTTTTGCCTCGCCTGAATCTGTCCTTTATCGCGAAGACCCTGCAAAGCTGTGAGTGCTGCCATTGGCGTAGCCGCTGCTTCTTCAAAAGTCAGATTTGCCGGTTTCAGCACAAATCTATTTTCATCAACACATACATACTCCGCAAATCCTCCATAGCTGCCTTCTCCGAAAACTTCATCTCCAGGTTGAAACTGCTTTGCATTGCTGCCAACCGATTCAACCTGCCCCGCTATGTCAGCACCAAGTATTTTGTGTTTTGGTTTTAGAAGCCCAGCGCCCATTAGTCTGATCAAGAACGGGTCAGCTCTCAGGTGACGCCAGTCATATGCATTTGCTGATGCAGCATGAACTTTTATCAATATTTCATTGTCTTTGGGAATGGGTTTTTCCACCTCTCTAAGTTTAAGAACATCAGGTGGTCCAAACTTTGTGTAAACAATTGCTTTCATTTTTTATTTTTTAATCTTTTATTATCACCTCTGCTGTACATTCCTTTTTTGTTTCTTCATCTTTTGGTACGTTATCCCATTTGCAACTGTGTCCTTAATTAAGCAAATGAACCTTAAAAGCATTGGGTTTACAGGCTTGTTAGCCCTGGGTTTTTTTTATTAGTCAATAATTGAATTTCAGCAAAGATATCTCTGTCGAGTAGGCCGGGGTATTTCACCCCCAGCCTCTCACAGAACCGTACTTGATAGTCTCCCATCATACGGCTCTTCATAACAAACCTTTAAGGTAACCATCCATATTCCCAATGTATGAACAACGT
>Ga0247841_10000887_pt1 | contig 73703 bp, 71 predicted proteins | sample LaCruzMarch2015__2_FD_192410 | JGI IMG/M metagenome (GOLD analysis project Ga0247841, IMG submission 192410) | Freshwater microbial communities from meromictic Lake La Cruz, Castile-La Mancha, Spain - LaCruzMarch2015_18m | ecosystem: Environmental > Aquatic > Freshwater > Lake | place: Spain... | reverse complement strand
CCCCATGAACGCGGAATTGGTAGTAATCGCAGGTCAGTCATACTGCGGTGAATACGTTCTTGCCTCTTGCACACACCGCCCGTCAAGCCAACAAAGTCGGAGTTATTTGAATCCGCATTTTTTTGCGGAGAGGATAATTTCGGCGATGGGGGTTAAGTCGTAACAAGGTATCCGTTCTGGAAGGAGCGGATGGATCACCTCCTTTCTTTTGTTTTTGTTTTCGCCTTTGGCGAAGTTACAAAAACATATCCCTCCATAGTCCGCCTCTGGTGAGACGAAGGGGGATTCCGTTAACGTAAACGGTTATTCGTTTTGATTGTATCGTTTATAAACAATCACTGTCCTAGCCCGTTTAATGAATTAAATATGAACCATCTTCTTTCGATTTGCTAAAAAACATACTTCATAAAATATATAAAGAAAATGCATTAAGAATTTTTAGTAAGTTATTGGTAAAACCAAGTAGCAAACACTATACTTCAAAGCAAAAAGGCAAAATTGAGAGTAATATGTCTTAAAGTTTAAGTCCTTTTAGAAAATCCCTGAAATCACCATTAAGTTCTTTGTGCTGCAACGCAAACTCAACCATCGTCTTCAAATATTCAAACTTGTTCCCGGTATCATAATATTTTCCATTTTCAATTACAGTCGCATAAACCGGCACACCTTCTTTTTTAAGTAAATTTATTGCGTCAACAAGCCATATTTCTCCACCTTTTCCCGGCTTAATTCGTTTTAAAGCGCTGAAAATTTCTGGAGGAAGAATATATGCTCCGTGTGTCGCAATATTGGAAGGCGCTTCATCAGGCTCAGGTTTTTCAACAATCTTAATTATTTTATGCACATTTCCCTCAACATGTTCAAGCTCAGCAATTCCATAACGTTTTAAATCTTCTTTTTTCTCTATTTTCACTCCTGAAATAACTATTCCTCCATATTTTTCATATACTTTGATCATCTGAGCCAATCGAGGTGGTTTCGAGTAGATAAATTCATCGCCCCATAAGACAGCAAATGGTTCATTTTCAATAATTGGCTCAACGGCCAAAACAGGTGTACCGTTTCCATACGGACCTTTTTGACGGACATAAATAAAATTTGCCATTTCAGAAATTTCTCTAACCTTATTAAGCAGTTGCTCTTTTTTACCCGATAACAGATTTTTAACCAAATCTTCATTTGGAACATCAAAATGATCCTCAATGGCACGCTTGTTTGCTCCGGTAACAATTATTATATCTTTTATTCCTGATTGAACCGCTTCTTCGACAACATATTGAATTACCGGTTTATCAACAATGGGCAACATTTCCTTTGGCATTGCTTTTGTTTGTGGCAAAAATCGGGTTCCAAATCCAGCCGCAGGAATAACAACTTTGGAAATTTTTGTAGAAATCATATATTTATTCGAATTTAATTGTTAATTTTTGTGCAAGAGGAATCGAATCAAATTGCGCAGTAATTTCAGCAATCCCGCTTGTTGGTGATACAAGTGTTGTAGCAGCCTTTCCCTCATCGTCAGTGGTTAAAATATTGTCTTTCAAAATTCCGAGTGTAGTATTAATGGTAACTTTCCTATTTTTTGTCGGTAAACCATTTTCACTCCTAATAAAAACACTAATAGAGCTTTTTGTTTTACCATCTGCCTTAAGTGAAAGAGGATACGCAAATAAAAGAGAGTTTGTTGCTGAAGGATTGAGATCTTCTTTTGCACGGGTAAATTTAGATATCGGTTGGTTAAAAAAAACCATAATAACAAACAAACTGAATGATAAAAAGAAAAGGAGGAGAATTACCTGAAGTTTCTTTTCCATATATCTTTATATTATATCATAAATACCATTTATAATATTATTTATTACTTTATTACAATAAAAAGTGAAATACAATATTTATCATTATTGTTTTAATCTCATTCCTATTGTAATAAAAGTTATTTGGTATATTATAAATAAATATGCAATATTATTCGGAGCTTGAAGGAAAAAACGTCTTTACTGAAGATAATATTAAAATAGGAACTCTCAAGGATATTATCTTTACACCCTCTGATCAAGCTAAAGTAACGAAAATTGTAATTAAAGGTACAAAAAAAAATACCCTTATCCTACCGATAAATTTTGTTATAAAAATTAATAAGTCAATTCGTGTTTCAAAATCTTTCCAAATTTCGCAGCTAGATGAAAACGAACTTTATATTAGAAAAAATCTTTTAGATAAACAAATCATTGACCTATCCGGAGATAAGGTTGTGCGTGTCAATGATGTAATCCTTCAAGAAACATTTGCCCCAAAAATGGAAATAAAAGTATCCGGAGTCGATGTGGGATGGCTGGGACTTATGAGAAGAATTAAGATTGAATCTTATATTTCTACCATTCTGCATAAACTTGGGATTATTCAGTCATCAATCTATTTATCTTGGGCAGACATACAACCACTTGACCTTCTTCGAGGTAAGGTCCGTTTAAAAAAAGAAGAGGAGAAACTAAATAATCTAAGAGCAGAAGACCTTGCAGATTATTTAGAACAAACAAACGAAAAAAATATTCGAAGATTTCTAAAAATACTCGATAGAAAACGATCTGTCGAAGTGGTAAGTAAATTAAATATTAATTATCAAAGAGCTTTATTCCATCATTGGGAGCCAGAAAAATGTGCCCGAATAATTGAAAATATGGAACCGGATATAGCTGTCGATTGCCTTCTCACCATCCCAAGAAAAAAAAGAGATAATGTTCTCACTTTAATTGAAGAAAGAAAAAGAAAATTGTTTATCGACCTCATTTCTTTTTCAAAAACATCCATAGGAAAACGCATGACACCGATTTTTTTTACCATAAATTCAAACGCCACTGTAAAAGACACACTACAAAAAATAAAAAATGATACGCTCGATTTTACTTTTTTAACAACAATATATGTTGTAAATAATAATAATCAACTTGTAGGCGTATTAAATCTACACGAACTGATAATCCATAACCTCGAAACACCTATTTACAAGTTTATGATTCAAAACCTGATTGTTGCAAATTTAACTACTCCGGTCGAATCTGTTATTCGAAAAATTGTTCATTATCATCTATCCGCCATTCCGATAGTTAATAGTAACAACAATATGTTGGGAATAGTCACATTTGACGATGTTGCCGACATCATATCTAAAAAATTATTCCCTTTTTATGCCTAATACAAAAAACTCACTGAAATCAATGCCATTACATTTTAAAATTAAACGATATATTTTAACTTTTTTTGCAATCTTTGGACCAGCAACAATCACCGCAATGGCTGATAATGATGCAGCAGGAGTTGCAACTTATTCTTTAGCCGGAGCACAATTTGGTTACTCTATCTTATTCGTATTATTCTTTGTGACAATCCTTCTTGCAATTACCCAAGAAATGGGCGTAAGAATTGCGATGGTCACTGGAAAAGGATTAGGGGATATAATTCGTGAAAAATACGGAGTAGCAATGTCTTTTGTGGTTTTTGGAGCTCTTTTTATTGCAAATACAGGCACTGTTATCGCAAATTTTTCAGCAATAAAAATTACAGCCACACTTTTTGGATTATCCCCACTAATTCTTATTCCCGGAATAATTCTCATTTCCTTTCTTTTTGTTGTAAAGGGAAATTATAAATCCAATCAAAACCTTTTTTTGCTTTCTGCTTTTTTTTATATTGCATATATTGTTTCCGCTTTCAAAGCGGGTCCAGATTGGGGTAAAGCATTAAGCAGCATCGTGATACCTCAAGGTATTTCTTTTTCTAAAGAATTTTTATTTGCATCAATCGCGGTTCTTGGCACAACCATCACACCATGGGGACAATTTTTTATTAATAGTTACATTATTGACAAAAAACTATCATCGGATAAACTAAAATATTCTCAAATAGAAACATATTTTGGCGCTTTTCTTACTGATTTTTTTTCCTTCTTTATGATTGTTGCAACTGCGGCAACATTATTTACACATGGAATTAAGTTGGTATCAGGAGAACAAGCTGCGCTTGCAATAAAACCATTTGCTGGAGAATTGGCATCTTCACTATTTGGTCTTGGAATTCTGAATGCAGGATTTATGGGAATTATAGTTGTATCTCTTACAACTGCATATGCATTTTCAGAATTTTTCGGATACGAGGGAAGCTTGGATTCACCATTTAAAAAAGGAAAATTATTTTACGGAATTTTTTTATTTCAACTAATTCTGTCCGGGTCAATCGTTATGTTACCTTCAATATCATTATTTTCAATTGTTTTTTATACTCAATCTTTAAACGCAATATTGCTTCCATTTCTTTTCTATTTTCTACTGACTGTATCAAATGACAAAGAAATGATGGGGAAGCACACTAATAATAAATGGTATAATTACTTTGCAATTATAGCTACGATCTTGATTGTCATTGCATCGACTGTATCAGTTTTTCAAAATATAATACATTTTTAATATGAAAAAATTAATTGTCATCGCGGATTGGGCATCAGATTCTCTAACCTGTCAAGAATTCAAATCGACTTTTGAAGGATTTTTAAAAGACAATACAAATCCGAACCTCTCTTTTGTATCCGCAACCCCATCAACTATTCACACCGGTTTTTTAGTCTCTCAAATAGTTACTACTGAAGAACGTTACGGGGATTCCCAAAATACAATTATTTTTCAAAACACAGATCCTCGTAATTATACTGAAGAATCAATTGAACAAGCTAAAGGCGCAGAATTTATTATTGTACGATTAGTATCAAATATTATTATCTGCGGACCTAACGCAGGATATGATTTTTCATTTATTCACTCAAAAATTCAAAAAGCGTTTACCTATCCGGGCTTAGACAAAGGAAGTCAATTCCGCTCACGGGACCTGTATTCCCGAGTATCCGCTCATTTGGTTGACGGAATGGAAGATGAGCTCGAACTTGAAGAAATGCATACCAATTTGATCCCGCGAATTATCGACTCTTACGTTGCCCATATAGATAACTATGGAAATATTAAAACAACCATTACTCATGATGAAATGAAGGAAAAATATCGTTTAGGCGATTCTATCAATGTAAAAATAAATGATATTACAAAAACCGTTAAATATGTAAGCAATCTTTTCGGTGGTACACTGGGAGAACTCGTTATATATCCCGGTTCATCAGGTGATCCAAAAAATCCATTGATGGAGGTTTCCATATGGAGCCACTTTACAGAAAAAAATTCCAAAACCGGTCTCCATACCTTCAATTTTCCCAAACCGGGAATAAAAATTGAATTATCTTAAAATATAGGGAACAATTTGTTTAAATCTATTTTGCCGATTTCGAGATATTATTTTTTCCGCATTTTCAAATCCTTCTAATTTGATTTGTTTAATCTGCATAGACTTATCAACAAATCGATATAAAACTTCATCTGCTTCTTTGTATGTAAAACCAAACTCTCCTTCATCACTTTGATTTTTCCACAAATCTGCTGTCGGAATTCGTTTTAATATGTTTTTTTCAATTTTTAAATATGCCGCCAGTTGATAAACCTGTGTTTTAAAAAGATGAGAAATCGGCTCTATATCTGATGCCGAATCTCCAAAACGGGTAAAATAACCTAAAAGATTTTCTGTCCGATTTTCTGTTCCGCATACTAACGCGTTGCGAAATTTTGCCTGGTCAAATAAAATAATCATCCGTATTCTTGCCATAACATTTCCCAGTCTGATTCTTCCCTGAGAATTCTTAATTAGCTTACCGATTTCATCAACTAATTTTTTAACAGTAATTTTCTGAGAATTATTTTTTGGAATTTTTAAATTATCAGAAAGAATTACAAGCTCTTTCCAATAATTCTTTATATAGGGGAGATGATATACAAATACATTTTTTGGACCAATAGCTTTGACTGATAAATACAAACAAACGGTTGAATCAATTCCTCCTGACCATCCGATAACAATATTTTTCTTTCCTGTTTTTTTCATTACATTTCGCAAAAAACGAACAATTTTGACAACCTCTTTCTCTGCGTTTATTTGGAGATGAAAAGATGATTTATTTTTCATTTGGAATTTAAGTATAACTTATGTTCTACAATAAACTTTTCTACCTTTTTATCAACCATATCTTGAATAGTAAGGTGATTTCTTATACGTTTTCGGATATGACTGGATGAAATATTGCTTATAATTAATTTGCTGCTTTCCAATACAGTGATATTTAAAGGAATCGTGTCTATTTGAAATGCTTGTTTTACCCGTTGTTTTAAATTTACAAAATCAGTGTCACGCGGAAATATGACAATATTATTATTTTTAATAATAGATTTCCAGTTATTCCAGAGATAGAAAGTGCTCAATTGATCAGAACCGATTACCCAACAAAAAGTATGTTGAGGATAATGTATTTTTAATAATGAAAGTGTATTAACGGTTTTACTCAACTTATTGTATTTATATTCAAAATCAGAAGTGACGAAGGGAGGGAGAGAAATTAATTGAGTCATAGAAAAACGTTCAATAAAGGAAGATATCCGGGCATTTTTAACCGGAAATGCCGGAAAATACTGATGACAGACCATAAACCATACTTTGTCCACATTCATTTGCTCCACTACTTGACGGGCAACCAAGTAATGTCCTATATGAGGCGGGTCAAAAGCCCCTCCTAATACTGCTATTTTCATAATTTAACCTGCATTGTATCATAATTTCTCCTTGCAAAAATGCATATCCGCTGTTAAAATGTATTTTTATGGAAGAACAAACAAAACAAATAGAAAAACTCTTTAAAGCTGGCGTACATTTAGGACACAAACGAAACCGCTTACATCCTAAGGCACGCAAGTATGTGTATAAAATGATAAATGGCACTGCAGTAATTGATCTTACCCAAACGCTAAAACAATTAAATAAGGCAAAAGAGATACTACAACAAGCGTCAAAAGATAATAAAAAAATATTGGTTGTTGCTACTAAAAAAATTGTAAATCAATATGTTGCCGAACTTTGCACTGCCAAAAAAATTCCTTTTATTACTCAAAAATGGCCTTCAGGACTTCTGACTAACTTCGAAATGATCATGAAAAATGTCAAAAAAATGAAATCTCTCGAAGAAGGAAAAGTTAATGGTTCTTGGGATAAATTCGTAAAACACGAACGGACAAAACTAACAAAAGAACTTTATAAACTAAATAAATTTTATTTTGGACTTAGTTTATTGGATAAAAAACCGGATTATATTCTTATTTTGGACCTTAAAAAAGAAAAAAATGCGCTTACAGAAGCAAAGAAACACAACATTCCCGTAATTGCCGCGATTGATACAAATGCGAACCCTGAAACAGTAAATTTTCCTGTCATGATTAACGATGATTCAGGAACTTCAGTTCAGCTGATTATGAAGGAACTTCTTGACGCATATGTCAAATAAAATAGATATTGAAAAATTAAAAGAGCTTCGTGAAAGATCGGGTGTCTCATTTGCTCTTTGTAAAAAAGCACTCGAAGAAACAAACAACAATATGGTCAAAGCAGTTAAGCGTTTACAGGAAATTGCAGGAACCAAAGTTGCTGAAAAATCTTCAAGGATAACATCAGAGGGGGGTCTATTTAGCTATGTTCATCATAATCGAAAGATTGCTTCTCTTGTTGAAATTGTTTCAGAAACTGATTTTGTTTCCGGAAATAAGCAATTTATACTCCTTGGTTCAGAAATTGCCATGCATATTGCCTCCATTCCATCAAAAACAATTGAGGAACTTCTTATCCAGGAATATGTTCGCGATCCCAGTAAAACAATTTCGGATTTAATCAAAGAGTCTGTTCTCAAATTTGGAGAAAATATTCAGATTAAACGATTTATGAGATGGGAACTAGGAGGGTAAAAATTATGGATCTTAGTCAATTCAAAACCAATCTTTCTCAAACAACCACACACCTTAAAGAACAGCTTAAAACAATTCGAACAGGGCGGGCCAATCCTTCAATGATCGAAGACCTAACTGTTGAAACATATGGAGGTTCAACTCTTCTTAAATTAAAGGAACTTTCAACAATCGTTTCTGAGGGACCATCGACGCTGATAATCGCTCCCTTTGACCCTTCAACCATATCGGATATTGAAAAAGCCATACTTAAGTCACCCCTCGGGCTTACTCCAGCAACTCAAGGATCTCGTATAACACTCCGTATTCCGGCGATGTCACAAGAGCAACGGGAAAAATATATCAAATTAGTCGGTCAAATGATTGAAGAAAAGCGTGTGGTTTCCCGAAATCATCGAGATGATGTCAGAAAAAAAATTAAAGAAGCTTTTGATAAAAAAAATCTTACCGAAGATGAAAAATTCCGAACAGAAAAAGAGATCGATTCCATCTCACAAAAAACCATGGAGGAAATTCAAAACCTCAAAGACCTTAAAGAAATTGAAATTAAACAAATATAATATTTGTTGTTAATTGACAACGTTATTGGAAAATTATATTTCAAAATCTGTTACTCATACATAACACTACTTGCTTTTATTACTTCCATATGATGTAATAAACTTTATGTCAATAATTATTTTCTTTCTGATCCTTGGAGCTTTGGTTCTTATTCATGAATTTGGTCATTATATAGTCGCAAAAAAAAATGGCGTTCTTGTTGAGGAGTTTGGCATTGGCTTTCCACCTCGAATTTGGGGAAAAAAAATCGGAGAAACTCTTTATAGTATAAATTTAATTCCCCTTGGAGGTTTTGTAAAATTACATGGAGAAGAATACAACGAAATAGATGGTAAAAAAGAGAGTTCTGCCTTAAATAAACGTGCGTTTGTATTTCAAAAACCAAAAATCAAAGCTGCAATTATCACAGGAGGAGTATTGATGAACTTAGTTCTGGGAATCGCAATATACTATATCATACTTTCCATAAACGGTTTTCAATCTGAAGCCATTCCTCTTATTAAACCGTATCAGTTTCGATTTGGAACCCAAACAGGAAAAGTTGTTATTACCGCAGTTCAAAAAGATTCTCCGGCAGCAAAAGCTAAACTGTCACCTGAAGACCTAATAGCAAAATATCAAGTCTCACCTGTTATATATGAAACCAATTGGAAATCAATTAGTTCTGCTTCAGAGTTAATTTCAATAATTAAAAACTCACAAGGAAAAACTGTTTTTATTTCAACAATAAGCATAAAAAATGGTATTGAAAAAGTCGTACAGGTTACTCCTGAATATAACAAAGAGCTCAAACGAGCAGTTATCGGCATTGGCCTACTTGACACGGCAATTCTTTCTTATACATCACCTCAACAAAAATTATTTTCCGGATTTTTACACTCATATAATATAATGGCATATAACTATTCAACAATTGCCTCACTTTTTCAAACAGCAGTAAAAGAAAAAAACGCCGAAATTATTTCAGGGGTTGTATCAGGACCTATTGGAATTTTTTCCGTAGTTTCCGATATTGTAAAAACCTCGGGCTCTAAACTTGTTATGAATATACTCAACATAACCGCACTTCTCAGTTTATCCTTAGCTTTCATGAATATTCTTCCCCTTCCCGCACTTGATGGTGGAAGATTTGTCTTTGTTCTCTATGAATGGATACTGAAAAAACCAATAAATAAAACTGTTGAACAATATGTGAATCTGGGAGGATTTATTTTGCTCATATTGCTTGCAATTGTTGTCTCCCTAAATGATATAATGAGATTTTTCCGATGATATGGAGTTATTTTTGATTTATTTAACTGAATGAATTTGAAATATTGCAATATTACTATTTCCGGTGGAGTATCAACCGGGAAAAATACTCTTTTAAATAATCTAAAACCATATCTTGAACCATTAGGGTGGAAATTTACCTCCGGAGGCCAACTTCTTCGCGATTTTGCTAAAGAATATGTGCAGCCTTTGGCAAGTCTTGCTGATAAAAAATTTCACAATATGCTTGATGACCGGACTAAACGTCTTCTCACAAAAGAAGGTCATTATGTGATTGAGGCATGGCTTGCGGGTTTTATGGCAAAAGATTTAAAAGACACATTGCGAGTACTGCTTATATGCGATAATGACGCTTTACGAGTCGACCGAGTTGCAAATCGGGACAAAGTTTCAATTGATGATGCAAAAAAATTTATAAAAGAAAGGGAAGAGATTAATTTCAAAGAATGGAAACAAATTTACGGAAACTACAATTTTTTTGATAAAAAATATTATCACCTTGTCATTGACACATATTCATCCGGTCAATTGGAAACAGTCGGCAAAGTTTTAGATAAACTCTGCTTTCAAACAGAAAAATAATTGCCTCAAATCCTGTATAATATTCTGTATGTATTATTCAAAACTCTTCGGAAAAACAGTAAGAAAGGCTCCCTCAGACGCTTCAACCGCTTCACATAAACTTCTTTATCAAGCGGGTTTTATCCGTGAATCAACAGCAGGACGATATTTTTTTCTTCCGCTTGGTCAACGTGTCCAACAAAAAATAATGAAGATAATAAAAGAGGAGATGGATAATGCAGGCGCACAAGAAATGATTTCCCCTGTTTTACATCCTCTTGAACTCTGGAAAGAAACAAATAGAACAAATACAACAGGTTTTGAACTGATGAAAGTTAAAGATAGAAGAGAGGCGGAATTCGCACTTGGCGGAACAGCTGAAGAAATGTTTGTGGATGTAGTGCGCAAATTCCAAATAAGCTATAAAGATTTACCATTTAATATTTATCAATTTTCAACAAAATTTCGAGATGAACTACGAGCTCGTGGCGGGTTACTGCGAGTCCGTGAATTTATTATGAAAGACGCATACTCTTTTGATGTTGATGAAACAGCTTTTAAAAGAGAATATGAAAAAATGAAAATAACGTATACAAAAATATTCAATCGACTCGGTATTTCAACTCAGATTGTTGAATCTGATAACGGATATATCGGGGGGGAATACTGTCATGAATTTATTACAGAGTCAGAAAATGGAGAAAGCACTTATTTAGTTACACCAGATGGCTCATATGCGAGTCATGAAGATGTGGCAGTGTTTATCCCGGCTGACAAAAACCTCAACGAAGATCTGCAACCTCTTCAAGAGGTTGAGATAGTACGGGGGACAACCATGGAAGACGGAGTAAAACTGCATAAAAAACCGCTTTGGCAACAAATTAAAGACGTACTTTTTGTTGATGAACAAGGCAGATATATACTTGCAATAATCCGCGGAGATTATGACGTGAATGAAACAAAACTAAAACACATTTCAAAATCAATTGAACTACGTCATGCGACATATGATGAAATCAGAAATAAAATTCACTCTGAACCTGGATTTATATCTCCCGTAAAAATTAAGGAGAAAACCGATAGTAAAACTAGCATTCTTATTATTGCAGATAAATCATTAAGAACAATACGCAATGCATATGGAGGCGCAAATAAACTTAACAAAGATCTTTTCAATATAAATATAGACAGGGATTATAAACCGGATATAGAAGGAGATATCGCTCTGGCTAAAGAAGGTTATATGAGTAACGATGGAAAACAACGGCTGGTTGAAAAAAGGGGGATTGAGGTTGGAAATATTTTTCAGCTTGGATATCACTATTCGCATCTTATGAAAGACGCAACCTACATTGATAAAACAGGTAAACCTCAATCGTTTTATATGGGGTGTTATGGAATAGGCATCGGACGCACACTTGCTTCAATTGTTGAAAAATATCATGATGACAAAGGAATAGCTTGGCCTGAAATAGTATCTCCATTTCAGGTTCATTTTATTTCAATAGGAAAAGAACAAAATGATAAAAATAAAGCCGAAATACTATATAAAAGTCTACAAAGTAGGGGAATAGATATCTTATTTGATGATCGCGATATTTCTCCCGGAGAAAAATTTGCTGACGCTGATCTTATCGGGATTCCTGTTCGCCTTGTTGTTTCACCTAAAACAGGGGATAAGATTGAATACAAAAAGAGACAAGAAAATGTAATAGAACATTTATCCTTTGATGAAATTATTGATCGGTTACAACATATTTAAATATTTTCGTCGTCATCCCGAGCAAAGTCGAGGGTTTACCCTGTAAGGGATCCCTCCACTCCGGTCGGGATGACAAATTCAACACTAAAAATTATGAAAACCATTGTCACTCATTTATCCCCTGATTTAGATGCTGTTACAAGCGTTTGGCTTATTAAAAAATATCTCCCAAAATGGCAGGACGCAAAAGTTGCATTTGTTGCAAGCGGTGCACTTTGGAATGAAATTGCAGTTGACTCAGATCCGGATATTATCTATGTTGATACAGGGCTTGGTAAATTTGATCATCATCAAACAACAGATCGGACCTGTGCGACTAAAAAGGTATTCAATTTCCTTCAATATCATGAATATATTCCATCAAAGTATATTGAGGGACTCTCACGTTTTGTTACTCTCATAACCCAACTTGATCATTTTTCTGAAGTCTCATTTCCGGAACCCGCTTCTGATAGATATGATATCTGCTTGCATCAACTTACCGGAACACTTAAATATGTCGTTGGTTCAGATGAACGGGTTATTGAATGCATATTACCTATTCTTGAAAGCGCCCAAGCGTTATTTGTCAATAAAGTCATAGCAGAATCAGAAATCAACAAGGGATATATTTTTAATTCCAAGTGGGGAAAATCTATCATCATTTCAACAGATAATAAAGAAGCAATGAAACTTGCTCAAAAAATGGGATATATGCTTGTCATAACAAAAACTCTCAATAAAGGATTTGTCCGTATAAAAATTCCACCGTTTATTAAAGAAGATCTTCAACCCTTGTATGAAAAAATAATAAAAGCAGATCCGAAAGCTTATTGGTATTTTCATGTTTCAAAACATATGCTTCTCAATGACCCAACACAAAAACCCGATTCTGTCCCGTCTTCTCTTTCACTAAAACAACTCGTTGCATTAGTAAAAGAAATATAATACAATACTAATAATTCTTTAAGTAAAAAATAAGAGTTTTCATTAAAGTGGAAAGTTTTTTACTTAAGCAACTATTTGTTTAACGAATTTCGTTAAACGCTTTATCAAAGGAGGTGTTTTTTATGGTTTTTATTAAAAGAAGAAGCTCAGATTCAAAAGATGGAATGTTCCGCAAATTTTCTCGTATGTTTATGGACGAGAATATCGTTGATGAAGTGAGAAAAAGACAATATTACAAAAAACCATCTCTTCAAAAAAAAGACGATATAAAAGAACGTATCCGAATGAGAGCAAAACGAAGAAGATTTCTTTCAAGATCTTTTACCCGTTTTAAATAATATGATAAATATCATTTCTCCTTCCCGCTATCTTTTGGAGAAAAAAGAATTGAAGAAAACTATTTCAATTTATTTAGACCAAAAGGGCTTGGACGATACAATCGATATCAATCTTATTTTTATTGGAAAAAGAAAAATGAGGTTCATTGCTTCAACATATAAAAAAGAAGATATTGCTCTTCCGGTACTCTCTTTTGATTATGCAGAAGATAAACACATAACATCCAATTTATTGGGTGAAGTATTTTTATGCTATCCACAAATTGTTCTTTTAGCAGCAGAACGGAATAAAAAGGTAAGTGAAATGATTATTGAAATGATAAAACACGGGGTCGAGAATCTATTAAAAGGATAAACTGTCATTCTGTCCTGTCTCACCCTGTTCGGCAAGACGGGCAAGAATGACGTGTTAATTTTAAAATTCTATTAATTTATGTATTATTTAAAATACCGCCCTCAATCAATACAAGAACTTGACAATGAAGGTCCGAGAGAAATATTAAAAAGTATTTTAAGTTCAAACTCACTTCCTCATGCCTTTCTTTTTATCGGACAAAAAGGAACGGGTAAAACATCGGCTGCACGTATAATTGCAAAATCGCTCAATTGCATCAATAATAAAACTCATCACAAATCAAATACATCATTTGAACCATGCAATTTATGTTTACACTGCAAAAGCATTGATTCATCTTCTTTTCCGGATGTTCTTGAACTTGATGCTGCGTCAAACAGGGGAATAAACGAAGTTAAAGAACTGATTAAAGAGGCCAGTTTTCTTCCTTTAGTCGGAGCTTATCGTATTTTTATTATTGATGAGGCACATATGATTACCAACGATGGTTTTAATGCGCTTCTTAAAACTCTCGAAGAACCCCCATCAACCGTAGTCTTCATTTTAGCCACAACAGAACTCCAAAAAGTACCGAAAACTATTGTTTCCCGCTGTATACAGGTCAATTTCGGAAAGGCAAAAAAAGAAGAAATCGTTCATATGCTCAAACGTATTTGTAGTGGTGAAAAAATTAATTTTGAGGAAGGTGTATTTGAACTTATCGCCAATCATAGTGAGCTTTCATTTCGTGACGCAACAAAACTTCTTGAAGAACTGGTTATTACAAAAAAACATTCGCTTGTTGAAGCCCGTGATTATATCGGCATAAGATCGAATCAGAATCTTCTTTATCTGATTGATACAAATCCTTCTTCCGCAACAAAAGCATTAGAGTTTGTTGAGACATTTTTTCACAATGGAGGAAATTTTAAAATTCTTATTGAGGAACAGTTGGAAGAACTTCACCAAGCGCTTCTTCTTGAGAGTAAGGCAATTAAAGAAACAACAAAACAGTTTTCATTTACCTTGAAAGAGATCGTCCTTTTAATGAAACTTCTCACAACCGCATATACGGATCTGAAATATTCACCTATTGAGTCACTTCCACTTGAGATTGCTATTGTTGAGTTCTATAATAGAAGAAGCGTTAAATAATTAATAAATTATTAATATACTATGAACAATCCTCTTTCCGGTTTAGGTGATTTACAAAAATTACAACAGCAAGCGCAAAAAATGCAAGCTGCACTTCAACAGGAACAAGTTGTTATTGATCGAAACGGAGTAAAAATTGTTATGAGGGGAGATCAGCAGATACTTGAAGTTACTGTTGACGGAGTAATAGAAAATCGTATTGCCGAAGCAATCGGTGAAGCAGTAAAAAAAACACAAGAACTTGCAGCAAAAAAACTTATTGAAATTTCCCAACAAGGATAATTGTATGTCTAAGTTATTCAGCGGTTCGGCACACCTTAAGCTTACTGAAGAAATTGCAAATCATCTTAATATTTCTATTGCAAAATCAGAGGTAATACGTTTTGAAAACTCTGAAACAAGAGTTTGGATTGAAGGCAATGTCAAAAATGAAACCTGTATAATAGTTCAACCTACATCAAATCCATCAGATACACACCTTATGGAATTATTCTTCTTTTGCGACGCACTTAGACGTCAAGAAGCAAAGAAAGTAATTGCAGTTATTCCTTATTTTGGATATGCAAGACAGGATGTCCAACATCGTCCCGGTGAATGTGTCAGCGCAAATGTGGTGATTAAATTTCTTGAATCCATTGGATTTTACAAGGTTTATACAATAAATTTACATGATGAAGCAACTGAAGGAGTCTTTTCTATTCCTTTTAAAAACATTAATGCATTTCCCCCGCTCGCAAAAGAAATTAAAAAATACTTAGGAAATACAACCACAGAAAATGTTGCAGTAGTTTCACCTGATCATGGAGGAGTAGAAAGAGCTCGTAAATTTTCAGATGTTTTATTCGGACACACCAACCACACCATTGCAGTTGTTGAAAAACAACGGGATTTAACACATATTCATCAAAGTGTTGCTCTTGACCTGTACGGCGATGTAAAAGGAAAGGCGGCTATTCTTGTTGATGATTTGCTTACCTCAGGAGGTACTCTTATGCATGCGGCAGAATTGTGTCTCGATAGAGGGGCTACTCAAGTGCTCACTGCCGTTGTTCATCATGATTTTTCACCAAGTGCTCCAAAAAAACTGCAAGAATCATTAATAACAAGAATATTTACAACAAATACAATACAGTTAAAAGAAGATCAGAAGTTAGAAAAACTTACTGAAATTTCTATTGCGCCGCTTATCGCTCAGGAAATTAAATTAATCTCTTAATATACTACTTAAAAGCAGGATTAAGCTTAATACCTTCTGTTATAGAATACACATCATCATAAAACTCTTGAACTACTTGTTTTCTTAACAGTGCATCAATAAGTGATATTACAAAAGCGTCTTCCGGACGAGCTATTGGAACTCCATTCCCACCGGCTAATTTTAGTGGTTTTCCTTTTGAATTGACAAGAATTATTACCTCTATCTCAGGCATTGCCCCTTTTATAAGCTTCGCTTGCGATATAAGCTGACTTGTTGACGTTCCCAGTTTATCACCAAAAAGCAATATGTGACTATAAGGAGTCGGGGATAATCCTGATTTGGAACGTACCACAATCTCTGAACAATCAGCCATTGCACCGAAAACTGGATGAGAAGTCTGATGTTCTGGATTATATAGCCGATTTCCCCATAAATGCGAAATATGCAATAAATGATTATTACTTATTTTTCCCATTCGCGAGGGATTGTAAATACAAAAGTGTTTTTCAACAATCTTCATCATTTGCATGGCAAATTTTTTAAATGTAATCTGGTTTTTAATAAGTCGTACCATTTTGATGTTGGAATTATGATTCATAAATAACTCATAGAATCTCTTTGAGGCATGGTCGCGAAAAGATTTTTCATCAACATTTTTTTTTAACCAGGGATCTTTCGATTCAAACGCATTTCGAGGATACAACTGTCTATAGGCAATTACTGTTCCTTCCGCAACTGATGTAGCTGGAACTAAATATAGTTTTGCATTATTTTCAATTGCCCACTCAAAAACCCGACGTCTTGAAGTAAGTGGAATAGCAGTGCCAATTCCATACACGCGTACCCATTCCTTTGTTTTTTTATCGCTCGAGTTAATCATTTTACTCTGAGCCAATTCCAGGTAATTTATAGAACGTTTCACAGTATTAAAAGGTCCAGCGCGACCAATATCTAGGTAGACTGTATCTGGATAAAGACCAAGACATAATCTATCTACTTGAGGAGATGAATAAAAATAATTAGGAACAATATCAGGAGCGAAACGTTTCAAAGCTAAAAAAACACTTTTCCACGGAACGTTAACATATGTCGGAATCTCAGCTTTACATAACGGACTTACTATATGTTCTGCTACGCTCATTTGTTCCAACGTAATACCTTCTGGCATCCGTGCAAGAAATATACCTGGAGCAATTTGTTCTAGACTATCCTTCAGACCTTTTCGTAGCCTAAAAAGTCCTTTTTTTAGTTTACTCATAGCAATCTTATAGTATACCAAATACACTATAGGATTACAAATAATTCTTTAGCTAAAAATCCCGTCTGTTTTCAATGGATTTTGATAAGGTGCCGTAATCTGCATATTCCAGATGAGCTCCAATCGGAAGCCCGTAACCCAAACGTGTAATTTTAAATTCAATCCCTTTTTCGTTTTGTATCTCGCGAATTTTATTTCGAATATACATCGCCGTTGCCTCTCCTTCCATATCCGGATTAGTTGCCAGTATTATTTCTTTGATCTTTGGTTCTGATTTTTTTACTCTTAATTCTAAATTCCTTATATATATGTCATCCGGACCTATTGAATTTAATGGATCAATTTTTCCATGGAGAACATGATATACGCCTTTATAGATATTTCCTGTCTCAAAAGAAAGAAGGTCAAGAGCAGTTTCAACAACGGTTATTGTTGAACTATCCCTCTTCTCGTCACCGCATACTAAACATAACTCATCTTCAGTTAAGTTAAGGCAATTTTTACACATTTTTGTGCGTAACTTAAGCTGGGAAAGCTGTTCACCAATTGATTTTAAATCCTCTTCCGGAAACCTTAAAAGGTACATAGCGAGCCTATTTGCTGTTTTTGAACCAATACCCGGCAACCGTTCAAAAAATAATGCAACATTTTGAAGACTTTGGGGTAACTTTGCCATAAATTAATTTATACTTTAATCACATCAACAATAATGAGCGGTTTTCTTCCCGTTTCTTTATAGAAAAAGTCTTCGAGTTCGCTTATTGTTTTACGCTTTACTGAGGTAATGTCAGTAACTTTTGCAACACTTGTTTTTGCTTCAATCAATCGGGCGGCAGAATCAAAAAGTTTTCCTTGGGCTTTTTCAAAAACAAACCCTCTTGAAAGAACACGCGGTGATGTTACCAATGATCCGGTCTTATCAATAACCAAGACAACAGTTACAAAACCATCAGATGATATAGATTTTCTTTCTCTCAGTATTGTCTGCCCGACATCTCCAATTCCATATGCGTCAACATATATATTTTTTGTTTCGACAATATCTCCTTTAATTGCTCTTTCTTTTGTAAACCAAACAGTCTCTCCTTCTTGAAGCATAAACACTTTTTTTTCATCATACCCAAGTTCACCTGCAATCCGTCTATATTGTTGTTGATGACGAACTGTACCTCCGATTGGAATAAAATACCCTGGATTGGTAAAGCGAATGAGAAATTTTAAATCTTCTTTATTGCCGTGACCTGATGCATGCAGTTGATCTTGAATATCTGAATAAATCACCTCAGCGCCTTTTAATGTTAAATCTTCAATAACTGAATAAACTTCATTTTCATTACCCGGAATAGGATCCGAGGAAAAAATAATAGTATCGCCCGGTTTTATAGCAATATTTTTATTCATCTTATTCGCGATTTTGGATAAAGCAGATCCGTATTGTCCTTGTGATCCTGCCACTATAAGACATACTTTATTTGGCGGAAGCTTCATAACTTCTTCTTCTTTGCCGATTAAAGCAAAGGGGATTGGCAGATAATGAATATCCTGCGCGATACGCGAATTTTCTTTCATTGAGCGGCCAAGAAATATAATTTTTCGGTTAAATTTTATTGCAACTTCTACACATTGTCTTATTCTTGAAATATTGGATGAAAACGTAGTCATAATAAATTTACCCTTTGTCCGACGCATAACATTTTCAAATGTTTCACCAACAATAGCCTCAGACAAAGTAAGCCCTTCCCGTTCAGCTCCCAAACAGTCAGAAAGAAGACAAAGAACACCATCGTGACCTGCCTTTGTTATTTCATAAAAATCAGGACTTTTACCAAATGGAGGAGTCAAATCAAATTTAAAATCAGGACCGTGATAAAAAGAGCCAACAGGAGTTTTAATAAGAATATGCATTGTGTCAGGTATCGAGTGTGTGACGGGAATACATTTTATAACAAAATCCGCAAAACTATATTCACGATTATAATCAACTTCTTCGACCTTTACCGGATCGGAAAACTCCCTAAATTTGTTTTCAACAAAAGCAGCGGTCAGTTTGCTTGCGAAAATAGGAGGTCTCCCCAGCTCATTGTAATGATAGGGAAGAGCAGAAGTATGATCTTCGTGACCATGTGACAAAAAAATGGCCCTTATTTTATCTTTTTTATCTTTAAGATATGTTATATCCGGTATAACAAAATCAACACCCAATTCTTTTTCGAGAGGAAAACCAATACCGCAATCAACAATAAATATATCTTTTAAAACATATTCCTCTGAGTTACCTGTATTTTTATAAAGTTCATACAAATACATATTTTTTGTAACACCGACAACACCACCAAGCGGAACAAAACGAATTTTATAATCTCCCATATTTAAAAGAATAATTTTTAATGTAAATCCTCAAATATTATTCATCAATATCAACTCAATCATTATACCACTCTCTTCAAAGTCTGCTGTATACTTTCTTTATGAAAATTACGGAAAAAAAGGTTCGCACGTGCCTTGAACAAGTTATGGATCCTGAACTGAATATATCTATTGTTGACCTCGGGCTTATTTATAAAATTAAAGTAGATAATAACAATAACATAAAATTGATTATGACCCTTACCACCATTGGATGTCCTTTATTTGGTACTATTGAAGAAGATATCAAAAATAAACTGAAAAAGATAAAAGCAGGTAAAGTTGATATTGAATTAACATTTGACCAACCTTGGTCAATTGAAAAAATGTCAGAAAGAGGAAGGGCAGTTTTGGGAATTTGAATATAATTTATTATGGCTAAAAAAACCGGTTCTGTTTTAGATGATACCATCGAACAATTTGAACAATTTGGCAAATCTACTGTCAAACAAACAGTATCTTCACTTAAACAAACCTTTTCTCCAACAAGTTTAATTGAACACATTACAGGTCAATCGTCTGAGCAAAATAATAGTGGACAAAGAACTGAACAGCTTAAAAAAAATAACAATACTCCTTTAGACTTTGCACATTTGGAGGATAACTATGCAAGTCAAGATAAGCAAAAAACCAACGCATTACGTAACCGCTTTTTTCAAATAGTAAAGAATGATGATGAAAAAATGCTACAAAAAAAGAAACAGGAAGATGAACACAAAAAACAACAAGAAGTTTACAACGAACAGGAAAAAGAAAGAAAAAAACAACAGCAAAAACAGCAAAACGCACCGGCGGAACCCGAAGCAAAACAAAAAGGCCGCCTCGGTCAAGCACGCAAAAAAGCACACGTCCCTGACCCAACAGAAATGAAACCGGGCTCAAGCAAAAACTAATAATATTTTTAGATGATATAATTAGACATAACTTTCAAATATTGAAATAACTAATCGGGATGTAGTTCAGATGGTTTATACTGTAAATTTGATAAAATTTACATGTATAGAACACGCGGTTCGTACATGTAAAAGTCGGTATCGGGATGTAGTTCAGATGGTAGAACACGCGGTTCGGGACCGCGAGGTCGTGGGTTCAAGTCCCGCCATCCCGACCAAATAAACGATATGTCAATAAAATATATTCTACTTCTTTCCGGGATACATGGCGATGAATATGAAGTTATTTCATCAATAACAAAATATTTAAAAGTAAATAAAGAAAAACGCAATCTATTTTTATATATTCCTAAAGTCAGCCCCAGTGCAATTAAACATAAAACCAGAAATAATAAAAATAATATCGACATTAACCGTTCATTTTTAAACAATACAAAAGATTCTGAAATTCTTGCTCTAAAAAATAAACTTAAAGGATTTTCTTTTTCTGCAGCATTTGCTTTCCATGAAGACTGCGACAGGAAAAATGAATTTTATATGTACAGTTCCCATAACATAAATCCACAGATTTTTCTGAATTTAAAGAAACAACTTAACGCTATAAACATATCTCTGTTTAATGGAATTGATGATCCAAGCGATCCTGTTTTAAATAATCCTATACATAACGGCTTACTTGTTTCACCAATTAAAAAAGAAGGAAAAGGAACACTTTGGCCATGGTTACAAAAAAACAATAGTATTACATATTGCATTGACTTTGAAATACCTATGAAAGCTTCTCAATGTATTAAAGACAGATTGATATATATATTATTTGAAACATTGATTTTATCAGGTCAAACCGTCTTTGAAGAAAAAATGGTATAATGAATGCATCCTATGTTTTCTCCTTTACATTTTCTCAATTTACTCCACATTTTTAATGATGGATATCAGGCTAGTTTTTTGCTTCTTCTTCCTTTTATTGCAAAGGATCTCCATATAAGTCTGACACAAATAGGGCAGTTAGGTTCGTTTATCTATTTTTTTGAAACCATCCTTGCGCTTCCGACAGGATATTTGGGGGAGAAAATTAGTCCGTTTAAACTTATTATTGCCGCAATGTGTCTATACGGAATAAGCTATCTTTTTATTTACTTTGTTCATTCATATCTGTTTCTCATTTTTTTGTTTATACTTGCCGGCATTGGTTTTGCTCTCTTCCACCCTCTCGGATTTGCTCTTGCCGCATCACTTTCACCCAAAAACTCAATAGGTAAAAATGTGGGAGATTTTACTGCAATAGGCGATTTGGGAAGAATTTCTCTATCAACTGCTGTTACTTTTCTTGCTGTTAATATTGGTTGGAGAAATACATCTTTATTATACTCATTCCTTATTTTTATATTTATTTTTATTTTTTTAAGAGTTATCAGGAAAAAAATCATACATAATAAGATGGTTGTCGAAGGAAAACTAAATACTAAATCGGTAAAATTTTCCCAGCTGTTGAAAAACAGAAAGTTTATTCTCTCAAGTTTGACTGCATTATTCGATTCAGCTGCAAGTTCTTCGCTATTTATTTTTCTCCCTTTTCTGTTAATCAAAAAGGGTGTTAACCCTGCAGTATTAGGAACCTTTACTGCAGCCTATTTTGTCGGAAATTTTCTTGGGAAATCCGTAATTGGTCGTTTAACTGATAAGTGGGGTGGTGTAACTGTTTTCGTTATTGCAGAATTATGCATGGCGATTTTTATTATTGTGCTTACACAAACATCTTCTCTTTGGTTAATTATCATTATCTCAATAATATTGGGGACACTAACAAAGGGAACCATTCCTGCAAGAGCAACAATGGCAATAGAATCTGTTGCACATCATGGCCGGTATGAAAAGGCAGTAGCTTTATTAGGTTTTATCGCTAGTATAGGAACAACAAGCGCACCAATGATATACGGTAAAATAGCTGATTCATGGGGTATTTCATATACTTTTTATCTTTCTGCAATCCTCGCGATAGTTGCCATAATACCTGCTTTAGGATATCGCTTTACAAAATCTGAATAAACAGATAACTGAAAACTTCAATAATTAACTGATACAATTACTTATGGATTTCTCTGTTTTTACATACAATACACTTTTTGGAAACGGACAAAATGCGTTAAAAAAAATATATGAAAAACATCGGCCGGATATTGTATGTCTTCAGGAAATCAACACATCGCCTTCATCACTTCAGGAAATTGAAAAGTTAGGCTATACACTTGCAGATTATTCTAATGCTTTTATTAAATTTAATAAAATTTTTGGGGTTGCCACATTTTATAATCCGGCAACCGTAAAAGCGACTTCCTCAAACAGCATCTCGTTACCAACGGGTTTTTTTGATGTACTTGCATATATTATCCGGATTTTTAAACTCGGAAGAAAAACCCGCACAGTTCTCGAATCACAATTCCTGCATCTTAAATCAGGAAATAAAATTGTAATTGCCAATGTTCATTTTTCTCCTTTTGGTACCAATGGAATCCGCCTTAAACAACTGAAAAAAACAATAAAAGAAATATCCAGTTATGATGATAAACCAACAATTATTGCAGGAGACTTCAATTTTACATACGGAAGAAAAAGATTGGAAGAATGCATACGCGAATTTAATTTTAAGGAAGCTACAAATACGATTTTGTCAACAGTTCAAGGAAAAATTTCAGGTCAGAATTTCATCGAAAAGTTCGGGTCTTATATTATCAATAAACTGTTCCGGGATAAATGGAAAATGGATTATATGTTTTACAAAAACTGCTCAGTAATTTCTTCCGAAACGTTAAACTCAACATTTTCCGATCATCTTCCTATACTTTCACATTTTAAATTTAATGAATAAGACACTTTAGCTTTCTGCTATAATATTTTTATCTGTTACATTGAAATTTAACTAATATGCAAATCTACAATACTCTTTCACGAAGCTTGGAAGAATTTAAGCCGATCGAGAGAAAAAAAATTCGATTTTATCATTGTGGACCGACTGTTTATTGGGTCCAGCATATCGGCAATATGAGAGCTATGGTTTGGGCAGATTTTATCAGAAGGTCTCTTTTGTATTTAGGATATGACGTTAACTTTGTAAGAAATTACACTGATGTCGGTCATCTTACATCAGACCAGGATGAAGGAGAAGATAAAATGGAAAAGGGAGCAAAACGTGAGGGCCTTACTCCTGACGAAATTGCAAACAAATACATTCATATTTTTAATCAGGATATTGAAAAATTAAATGCAACTCCGCCCACCAAGACTCCAAGAGCGACCGAATTTATTGAACAAATGAAAGAAATGATCAAAGTACTCATTGAAAAAAAACATGCATATATTACCGAATATGCCATTTACTTTGATGTAAATACATTTCCAGAATATAACAAGTTAAATAAACAAAAACTGGAATTGAACCAAAAAGGTCTGGGAAAAGGAACTGTGGAAGACTCTCAAAAAAAACATTTTGCTGATTTTGCTCTGTGGTTTTTTAAAAAAGGAGCTCATAAGAATGCTTTGCAGACATGGGAATCTCCTTGGGGTATTGGGTTTCCGGGTTGGCATATTGAATGTAGTGTAATGTCAAAAAGTTTACTCGGAGATACTCTTGACATTCATATGGGCGGAATCGAACATATCTCAGTGCATCACACCAATGAGATTGCGCAAAGCGAATCATCAAACGGCGTACCGTTTTGTCATTACTGGATTCACAATGAACATCTCAATGTCAATGACGGAAAAATGGCTAAATCAGAAGGCACTTCATTTACGCTTCAGGATATTATAGATAAAGGATTTGATCCCTTAGATCTTCGCTACTTTTTTATGTCAGCCCATTATCGCTCAAAACAAAATTTTACCTGGGAAGCATTAAAGGCTGCTCAAATTACATTAAAAAGATTGAGAGAAATTATTCTGAATCTGAAAAGTTTTTTAACAGATAAACCCGCGCACGTCATCCCGGCGAAGGCCGGGATCCAGTCTCAAATGACCTATTTCAAAAATCAATTTTTAACAAATATTTCCCATGATTTTGATATCCCTCAAACTATAGCCTTACTCTGGAAAATAGTGAAATCTGATCTTTCCCCTCATGTTAAATTAGATCTTATATTTGATTTTGACAACGTTTTTGGTTTAAAACTGAACGATGTAAAAGAAGATATTATTCCTCAAGAAATAATTGATTTAGCAAATAAACGATTGATTGCAAAACAAAATAAAGATTTTAAAAAAGCTGATGATTTCCGGGTACAAATAGAACAAAAAGGCTTTGGTACAGCTGACACAAAAGACGGTTATAAGGTTTTCAAAAAATAATGTCCTACCAACCAAACTTCATTAAAAAAATATTTCATAAGAGCCGTAGATGTATTGCTAAAAACTGGTTATTGCATATGCCAGTCCTTCAAATTGCCGTAACTGGCAGTCAAGGAAAAACAAACACTACAAATGTTATCTATCATCTTTTAAAAACGATCGGACCAACTGCCTGCACAGATATTAACTTAGATACAACATACAATGTTCCCATCACAGCTCTAACTGTCACTCCCTGGACCCGTTTTGCCCTTTTCGAACTGGGAGTTGATCATCCGTTTGAAATGAATTCCCATCTTGAAATTGTACGGCCAAATATTGGGGTTATTACCGGCATTTCTCCGGTCCATACAGACAAGGAACATTTTGGATCATTAGAAAATCTTATTTTGGAAAAAAGAAAACTTATTGAAACGCTCCCATCTGACGGGTACGCCATTTTAAACGGTGATGATGAATATGTCCGAAAAATGGCCCCATTTACAAAAGCAAATATCATTTTTTATGGAAGAAATTCAACTAATGACATTTATGCATCAGATATAAACGTTTCACTTAATGGAACTTTTTTTACTCTCAATATTAAAAAAACAATTGACAGTGATGTACGAGAAAATCAAATACCAATATCAACACAACTTATCGGACCATATCATATCTATACTATTATGTCTTCACTTATCACTCTGATCGCAGTTCAAAAAATCACACATATTCACGATTTTATTTATAAATACATTAAAACTATCGAATCAATCAGACCTTTAAAAGGTCGTATGAGTGTTGAAAATGGACCGATGAACACCACACTCCTTGACGATTCACTCCGTGCAAATCCAACATCCACCTCCTCAGGACTAACCACTCTTTCAGCTATTCATCACAAAAATCAAAAAATTGCCGTACTTGCTGAAATGGGAGAGCTGCAAGAACCTGAAAAAGAACATAAAAAAATAGGGGAGCTCCTTGCGCATTTAGCGATTGATAGAGTCGTTCTTATCGGTTCACTCCACAAATATACACGAGAAAAAGCCATTCAGAATGGATTTAATACTCAATCAATCTTATGGACTGAGAATGTTCTTGAAGCAGCTAATATATTAAAAACAATTATCCATCAAGGCGATCTTATTTATTTAAAAGGCTCTTTACTTCGCCACATAGAACGGGTCCCTATGATATTAAACGGAGAAAAAGTTAAATGTAAAACCGGCCTTTGTCCCTTTTATCATCATTGTTCCAAATGTGAATACAAGGAATTTGGATATTTTCTTAAAAATTAACTCTTTGAAGAGTTTGAAACGTATCTTTTTCATACTCCATTTTAATTATTCCTCCTTTAGGAATATAAGGAAGAAATGAATTATATGAATGAATTGCGTGTCTGGCATCAATGTTGTAACCAGTTTCGGTTAATGCGCAGACCATAATAGGGTCACCGTGCGAAACAATAACAGTTGAGGAATAATTTTGTTTCAATAATATTATCCTTAATAATCGCTTCATTCGTTTAATTACATGCTTAACAGTTTCACCTCCTTTTTGAAAATGCAAAGGAAATTTAAATGTATCTCCGTATCTTTCGACATCAGAAATTATTGAAAGATTCATTCCTTGTAAAGGAGAGGCAAGCTCTATTATCGATTTTGAAAATATGAGGGTTTTTTGCAATAGTGTTTGAAGTATCTGGGCAGATTGTTTTGTTCGAAGAATGGGACTGGAATATATTATATCGATATTCTTATCCTTAAGATATTTGGCGACTTGAATTATTTGACTTCTTCCTTTTTCCGACAATGGAAATCCTTTTAATCTGTTTGGTAGAATAAAATTCGGATTCTCATACTCGCCATGTCGAACCAAATAAATTGTTTTCATATATTGAGGTCTTATATTACCATTATTTTAATAATAATTAAACTTGTCACGAGGTACTTAACAATAAATATCATTTGATAATAAACCTATAGTATAGTATACTAAATAATATGCCAGAGAAAAAAGTTCCCCATCCAGCCGTACTCGCAAGAAGAATGTTAAGAAGCGTACGTGCAAGTCTACAAAGTACTGAACCAGAAACTGTTGATAAAGCAGTTGAAATTGGTGGGGAATCAGCTGCGGCATTGCTTGTTATTGGAATGGGAATTTTGGGAACAAGAACTCAACCTATTTCCTATGATGTAGGTTCAGAATCTCATCTTACAACTCAATCTGAACCACTTGGGAAAATATCTCTTATATTAGGTTCAGGAACAACATTAGCAAAAAATACAGAAACACAATGGCATAATTCATATCATCACGATAAAACAGAAGATGAAGATGCATACTGGGCACAACCGAAAAATATAGGCATTAGTCACGAACAAATTGAATCAACAGCTCAACAATTACGAGACTTTCAATTAATCTTAAATCGAGTAGCTGCAGAGCCTATTTTCGACCTTTCTCAAGAAGATTCTGGCTTATTTTATCCAGAAAGAAAAACAAACCAAACGATTCAAAAAATTACCGCAATGGGTGCATATGGACTTGTAGCTGGACTACTTGGAACATATGAAGAGATTACCGCACGAGCCACTGAGTCTTTAACTGGTTCTCCTTGGATCGATCGCGAAAGATTCATAAAAAGACGAACATTTATTAAATTGACAGCGGCACTGGGAACATGTATAGCAATAGATAATGTACAAAAGAAATTTATGAATGATAATCAACATTTACTAAAAGACATACAATCTTATGTGGGAGATCGTGTTTTACCGAATATTAACAAAACTCCGGAAGAGAATTTTAAACGATTTTTTGGAATATCACCTGTTCAACTTCGAGTATTATATCAAACAAATATTACGTTATTTTCCAATCTCCCAGCTGAAAATAATCCTCCTAGAATTAACTTGCTTTTCAATGATGGAGATTGGCCTAAAACAAGAAAAACACTTATAGCTCAACAAAACGATATGCAAAGAGCATTAATAGCTTTTGATGAATATTTTGGAGTGACACAAGATTCGCAAGGAGATGTCCAATATACAATTCCACAAGATCTTAATGATGTGATGAAATATGCTTGGGCAACAGATCAAATAACAACATACGTTGCTTCAAAAAAAGCTGAAGTTGATTTAAGACATGTTGGAAATGCCGGTTTAGCACTTCTTATTTTTGCAGGAGCCGCAACTCTCAGTGAAGGTATAATATTTCCAGGGATGGATTTAGTAGCTGATAAACTGAAAAGATAACTCAATTGCATGAAAAAAGTTATGCGTAAGAACTTGATCCAAATCTGCTATAATTTACTCATATGTCAACCATAAAGCTCCAAACACTCAAAGGATTCCGTGATTTTTTATCAAAAGATGCTTTGCAACGTCAATGGTTAAAAAATAAGATGATTGAGGTTTGTGAATTATGGGGATATGAACCTTTGGAAACTCCCACGCTTGAACCTTTAGGACTATTTGCAGGTCAAATCGGAGAAGACGAAAAACTCTTTTACAAATTCAAAGACCAAGGAGATCGTGATGTTGCACTCCGCTATGATCAAACCATACCTACATGCCGAGTCATAGGCCAATATATCAGTCAACTTGTTTTACCCTACCGAAGATATCAAGTCCAACCTGTTTTCCGGGCTGAAAAACCCCAAAAGGGTCGTTATCGTGAATTCACTCAGTTTGATATTGATATTTTTGGGATTGCATCACCCCTTGCCGATGCTGAAGTAATTGCTGTAACTCTTGATATCTATCGTCATCTTGGCTTTAAAAGCGCCATGGCTATTATTAACAATCGCGATCTTATGAAAAATATTCCATATGCAGCAATTTCCTCCATTGACAAACTGAAAAAAATAGGAATTGAAGGTGTTGTGAAGGAAATGATTATGAAAGGAATCGATAAAAATAAAGCAACTGAATATTTAGCATATGTTCAAAATATCAAACCGGATGATACAATAAAAACAATTTTCAGCTATTTATCTTCTGCAGGATTTCCTTCTGATCAGTTTAAGTTTGAACCAACATTGGCACGATCATTTTCCTATTCGCAAGGACCGATATGGGAAATTGTCATCCCTGAGTATTCGGCAGGATCTGTCGGAGGAGGAGAGCGCTATGACGCTCTTATTGAAAAAATCAGCAATCAAAAAGTTCCCGGAACAGGAATCGGAATCGGATTTGACAGGACTCTTGAAGCAACAATTGAATGCGGTCTCATGCCGGAATTTACTTCAGTATCAAAAGTTCTTGTAAGTGTTTTTTCTAAAGATCTCTGGAATAGCGCAATAAAAATAAGCACTGCCATACGCAACGCCGGTTTTTCAGTTGAACTTTATCCCGATCCTTCAAGTAAACTTGAAAAACAACTGAAATATGCCAATAGAAAAAATATTCCTTTTGTTATTATTCAAGGACCGGAAGAGGCTGAAAAAAATGTTCTTAAACTAAAAAGTATGCAAACAGGAGAACAGGAAACAATGACAATTGACGAAGTAATTAAACAATTAAAGAATTAGTATTTGTGTCATCCTCGGCGAAGGCCGGGGATCCAGTCTAAGATTTCATTATTGAAATAATAGTATGGATTCCCGCCTACGCGGGAATGACAATCAGATAATTATGCTCATAAATCCCAATATTGCCATAATTGAAGCACTTCCCGGAGTCGGGGGAGACGAATCCAAACTTTGGATGCAGGAACTGATAATGTCGTATTTAAAATTTGCTCAAAAAAAACAGTTTAAATTCAGTTATTTAGACGATAATACACTGATGATAAAAGGAGAAAATGCATATAAGTTGTTTAAGAACGAGACGGGTGTCCACCGGGTTCAACGAACTCCACAAACAGAGCGAAAAGGACGAATACACACCTCAACATGCATTATTGTAGTCCTTCCTCAAATCCTCCAATCTGAAGTTCGATTAAATCCAACCGATCTTGATTGGCAATTTTATAGAGCTGGAGGTCATGGGGGACAAAACGTAAATAAAGTTTCAACAGCAGTACGACTTACCCACAAACCCACAGGAATAGTGGTCACTGCGAGTCGGGAACGCTACCAGGAAGCAAACCGGCAAATCGCTATCAACCTTCTCCAAGGAAAACTTTATCAACTTGAAGAAGAAAAAAAACGGGGAGCAATGGTTTCCTATGTTCAAAACATCGGCACAGGAGAACGGGCTGACAAAATCCGGACCTATAATTTTCCGCAAAATCGCCTTACCGATCACCGATTAAATAAAAGTTATCACAACCTCGAAGACATTATCGAAAACGGGAAATGGGAGAAGGTGTTTGGATTATGAAAATTTCTCCTTTCAAAGCACTTACACACTCAACATTCCGCAATATTTGGTTTGCTATGTTTGTTTCGCGTATCGGAACAGAGATGCAAAATGTCGCTATAAACTGGCATATTTATACTCTGACCAAGTCTCCGTTTGCACTCGGACTTATCGGTTTATTCCGGATTGCGCCGATAATTCTCTTTTCACTTCTCGGAGGAATTGTCGCAGATCATGTTAATAGAAAAAAACTCCTTCTTGTTACTCAGTTTCTTTCACTTTTATTCGCCGGAATATTAACCATTGTTACCTTTCAAAAGATAAACAATATTACATTTTTATATATTCTCATTGCACTTAACGCGTCAATTACCGCATTTGACAATCCGGCAAGACAATCAATGTTTCCCCATTTAGTACCAAAAGAAGACTTTATGAATGCGGTTAGTCTTAACAGTATTTCTTATCAGGCGTCGCTTATTTTTGGCCCCGCAGTTGGAGGATTTGTTATTGCATATTTTGGCGTCGGATCAAATTACTTATGTAATGCAGTATCTTTTATCGGAGTAATTTTTGCTCTTCTTTCTCTTTCCATTCCTCATATCCCATCTTCTGAAAACACACTCAGCCTTGACGGACTGAAAAAAGGCATTCGTTTTGTAAAACATACGCCCCTCCTTTGGAGCACAATGTTTCTTGACTTTTTTGCCACACTTTTTGGAAGTGCCATGATTTTAATGCCGATATTTGCAACGGAAATCCTTCATGTTGGCCCAAAAGGACTTGGCTTTTTATATGCAGCTCCCTCAATTGGCGCAATTGTTACCGGACTCATTTTTTCCTCACTTGGAAAAACACGGGGTCAGGGAAAAACTCTTTTTATCGGAATAGTTCTTTACGCTTTTGCAACAATAATTTTCGGTTTATCCACATTTTTCTTTCTCTCTTTATTGGCCCTTTTCTTTGTCGGGGCAGGAGATATGATTAGCAGTATTATCCGAAATACTCTCCGACAAATGATTACACCCGATAAACTCCGCGGAAGAATGATTTCAATTAATATGATATTTTATATGGGTGGCCCTCAGCTTGGTGAACTTGAATCAGGCTTGTTAGCTTCATTTATAGGCGCACCGTTAACTGTTGCAATCGGAGGAATCGGAACAATACTTGCTGCGGTTTTTATGATGAAAATAGTTCCTTCACTGCGTAAATATGATAATCATGAAAACACAATAATAAATACTGAATAAATTCCTTTTCCTTTTTTATTTTTATCTTGTATAATAGAAATCTATGAAAGCTAAAATACACCCCGCATATCATTCAGATACAAAAGTTACCTGCGCTTGCGGAAATACTTTTGTTACCGGATCAGTAAACCAGACTTTGAATGTCGAAGTATGTTTAAAATGCCACCCATATTATACGGGTGAACACCGTTTTCTTGATACAAAAGGAAAGGTTGAAAGCTTCCACAAAAAACAACAAATTGCAAAAGAAATGCAGGCTAAATTTTCTTCAAAAAAATCAAAAAAAGATGAAAAAACAGCAAAAAGCGGTAAAACTCTCAAAGAATTGCTGACTGAAATGAATTGACGCTTGATTTTCAAATCAGATAAGAGTATACTATTAATTCACCAAGACTTTAGGTTTATCCGCCTTTGGCGAGATTATAAAAATTTACCATTTCCTAAAGGAGATCCTCCGAAGCTTTATGCGAAGGAGGACAAGTGAAAAATTATGGCAAACACAAAAAAACAGCTTCAAGTTAATGAAATCGTTGATATTTTAAAACAAAATAAACAGTTTTCCCTTCTTAAATTCGATAAAACACCTCATATCAAAATGGAGGTATTGCGAAAAGCACTAAAAAAATCAGGATCAAAAATTAAAGTAATTAAAAATACTTTTTTTCAAAAAGCAATAAATAAATTATCTCAAGATAAAAATCTTTCACAATATAAAGCTGTTCATAAACAAGTTAAGTCTTTAAAAGAAAATTCCGCTCTCCTTACTTTTGGAAAAGATTGGTCCAACGGAATAAATATTCTGTCAAAATTCACCAAAGAAGAAAAATCAATCTCATTCAGACTCGGATGTTTAGATAATGTTATGTATTCCTCCGAGGAAATGATAAGAATTTCAGAACTTCCCGGTAAAAATGTTCTCTTATCAAAAATTATAGGAAGTATGAAAAGCCCGGTCTCTCATTTTGTCCACGCCATAAAATTCAATTCGCAAAAATTTGTATATATTCTTAACTCAAAAGCTAAAAGTTAATTAAATTAAAAATTTAAACAATATTTAAGGAGGTGAAACGTACATGTCAGAAATAAAATTATCAGAAAAATTAGAAAAAATCGCAAAAGAAATAGAAGCATTAACTGTTATTGAAATGGCAGACCTCGCCAAATACTTAGAAGAAAAATTCGGCGTTTCAGCAATGCCTGTTGCAGCAGCAGCCGTCGCAGGACCAGCAGCAGCACCAGCAGAGGAAAAAACTTCCTTTACTGTTATGCTCACTGAAGCAGGAGCCAACAAACTTGCAGTTATTAAGGCCGTTCGTGAAATCGTTCCTACACTCGGACTTATGGATGCAAAAAAATTGGTTGAATCCGCACCAAAAGAATTAGTAAAAGATGTTAAGAAAGCAGAGGCAGAAGAAGCAAAGAAAAAAATTGAAGCCGCAGGTGGAAAAGCTGAGTTAAAGTAATACAAAGCAATTACCATTAAAAAAATCCCCTTGAAAAAGGGGATTTTTTTTTATATCTTTACTAAGCATGAAAAATAGATTATAATTAATCCTTATGTCAAAAAATCAATCAGATTACGGAGCGGATTCTATCGTTGTTTTGGAAGGACTTGACCCAGTCAGAAAACGACCCGGAATGTATATCGGTACTACTTCACAAGCGGGAGTTAATCATTGTCTGAATGAAATTGTTGATAACGCAATTGATGAAGCACTCGCTGGATTTTGCAAAAATGTTATTGTCTGCATTGAAGAAAGCGGATACTTTACTGTTTTTGATGATGGACGCGGAATTCCTGTTGATATCATCCCGAAATACAACACCTCAGCGCTTGAAATCGTTATGACAAAGCTTCACGCAGGAGGAAAATTTAATGAAGGTGCATACAAAATTTCAGGAGGTTTACACGGAGTTGGCGCATCTGTAGTTAATGCACTATCTGACCATGTAATCATTGAGGTAAGACGTGATGGAAAATTATACCGACAAGAATATAAAAAGGGGATACCTCAATACAAAGTACAAAAAGTAAAAGAATCACTCCTTCAATTTCCATTTGATCAAGGTACTGCTGTTTCATTTCTTCCTGATAAAACCATTTTCACAGAGACAACTGAAATAAATTACAACATCTTAAAAAAACAACTTAAGGAACGCGCGTATCTTATAAAAAATGTAATGTTTCATATTGAAAACAATAAAATACACGATAAATTAGCTTATTTCTTTGACGGAGGAATTATTTCTCTCATAAACGATCTAAATCGAGGGAAAAAAGTTCTCCATGATCCGATTCACATCCTTAAATCCGACGGAGAAAAAGAAGTTGAGGTATCGATTCAATACAACGACTCAATGAATGAAATAGTTTATTCTTTTGTAAATGTCATAAATACTCAGGAAGGCGGAACACATCTTACCGGATTTAGAATTGCCCTTACAAAAGCTATTAACAGCTATGCAAAAAGGGAGTTAAGTGAAAAAGATGCAGGCGATCCTTTGACAGGAGACGATGTCAAAGAAGGACTTACCGCTATAGTATATGTCAAAATGTCTTCTACCAATCTTCAATTTGAAGGACAAACAAAAACAAAATTAGGAAATTCAGAAGTCCAATCATTTGTCCAACAAGCCGTATCTGAATACCTTGATGTATATTTTGAAGAAAATCCAAAAGTCGGAAGAGAAATACTAGGAAAAATTCTTCTCGCACAAAAAGCACGCCTTGCTGCAAAAGCAGCAAAAGAAGCAGTTCTTCGAAAAGGAGCTCTGGAAGGATCCACATTACCGGGAAAACTTGCAGATTGTTCAGAGCGGGATCCTGCCAAATCAGAACTATTTATGGTCGAAGGTAATTCAGCAGGAGGTACCGCCAAACAAGGAAGGAACAGACGATTTCAAGCCATTTTACCTCTTCGTGGAAAAGTTTTAAATACTGAACGTGCTTACTTAGACAAAGTCCTTGCTTTCAAAGAAATTAAGGATTTGGTAATTGCATTAGGCATGGGGATTGGAGAAACAGTTGATTATAAAAAACTCCGTTACCATAAAATAGTCATTATGACCGATGCTGATGTGGATGGGGAACATATTATGACCCTACTTCTTACTTTTTTTTATCGCCATATGCCTACTGTTATTCAAAAGGGCCATTTATATGTTGCGCAACCACCTCTTTTTAAAATTCAACAAGGAAAAAAAGTAACATGGGCATACACAGAAGAAGAAAAAACCAAAATTTTGAAAAAAATTTCTTTAGCAAACGGAAGCGTCCCCATTATACAACGATATAAAGGTTTAGGAGAAATGAATCCAGAACAGCTTTGGGAAACTACGATGAATCCTGAAAACAGAATTTTAAAACAAGTAACCATTGCAGACGAACAAGAAGCTGATCATGTTTTTTCAATGCTTATGGGAGATGAAGTTCCGCCTCGGAAAAAATTTATTACCACACACGCAAAATTAGCAAAATTAGATATATAACGATGTTTTTTATATTATTAAAAATTATAAACATATGAGTAATATGATACCTTTTTTAATGCAAAATTCTGTTATCGTTGCAATTTGTACTAGTATTTTTGCAATAGCTTATGGTCTTTTACTTTCTTACAAAGTAATGCAGTCACCTCGAGGAGACAAAAAAATGAATGATATTGCCGATGCGATCTCTGAAGGTGCAACAGCGTATCTTAAAAGACAATATTCTGTTGTTTTTGTGATCGGAATTGTTTTATTTGTTGTTTTATTTTTTATTTTTGATTTATTATCAGCAATCGGATTTGCCGTTGGAGCTATTTTTTCCGCAATTGCGGGAATAGTCGGAATGAGTATAGCTGTACGAAGCAATATCCGAACAGCACAAGCTGCAAAAAAGGGATTAGCAGGAGCTTTTTCTCTTGCTTTTTCAGGAGGAGCTGTAACAGGTTTTATGGTTTCAGGACTGGCACTACTTTCTATAAGCGGATTTTTTTATATTTTACAACAAGTTAATGTCTTGCCGACAGTCAATCTCAGACCTTTAATTGCACTCAGTTTTGGAAGTTCACTTATCTCAGTTTTTGCACGGTTAGGTGGAGGAATATTTACCAAATCAGCCGACGTCGGTACTGATATGGTTGGTAAAATTGAAAAGGGAATACCTGAAGATGATCCGAGAAATCCCGGAGTAATTGCTGATCTTGTCGGAGATAATGTCGGAGATGACGCAGGAATGGCAGCCGATCTTTTTGAAACGTATGTAGTTACGGCAGTTGCTGTTATGATGTTGGGACAACTTCTTTTTCCTCAAAATAAAATTATTGTCTTTTTACCATTACTCATTGGTGCAATCTCAACAATCGGAAGTATTTTAGGCTCATGGTTTGTCCGTCTGAACGGAAATAAAATTATGACAGCCCTTTATCAGGGACTTGGCGCAAGCGCTCTTTTATCTTTGGTTGGATTTTATTTTATTACATCTATTTTGTTCCCACAGGGACACGGTTTGACTTCAAGCATTCCGTTTATTAATTTGTTTTATTCTCTTACTGTAGGGGTTGTCATTACAATCGGTTTGGTAATAATCACTGAGTATTTCACATCAAAAAAATTTGGTCCGGTAAAACAAATTGCAAATGCTTCAAATACCGGACACGGAACAAATGTTATCGCGGGACTCGCAATTTCAATGAAGTCCACTATCCTTCCCATCCTCCTTATTTGTTCAGGTATGCTTATTTCGCACTTTTTTGCAGGACTATACGGAATTGCTTTGGCGGCAATGAGTATGCTTTCCCTGGCTGGAATAGTTGTTGCAATTGATGCATTTGGCCCCATTACAGACAATGCAGGAGGAATTGCTGAAATGACAGGAATGGATAAAAAAGTGAGAGAAGTCACAGATGCATTAGATTCAGTCGGAAATACAACAAAAGCAGTAACAAAAGCATATGCAATCGGATCTGCTGGCTTGGCAGCATTAATATTATTTTCAAGCTATGTTCAAGAATTAAATACTGGTTTATTGGGCGTTTCAAGTGCCATTTTTTCACTGTCTGATCCAAAAGTATTAGTAGGACTTTTCATCGGAGGAGCATTACCATATTTATTTGCAGCGCTCGCTATGGAAGCAGTTGGAAAAGCAAGTATCGCAGTTGTAAATGAAGTCAGAAGACAGTTTAGAGAGATAAAGGGAATAATGAGCGGAAAACAAAAACCGGAATATGGAAAAGCCGTTGATATTGTCGCAACTGCAGCTATAAAAGAAATGATTCTTCCTACCATTATTACAGTCGCAACACCAATTGCTGTCGGATTTTTACTCGGATCAAGAGCACTTGGAGGATTGCTTGTCGGAAGTTTAGTTACCGGACTATTTTTGGCAATTTCTATGACAACAGGAGGAGCTGCGTGGGACAATGCAAAAAAATATATTGAAGAGGGTCATTTTGGAGGAAAAGGCAGCTTTGCTCATCAAGCTGCAGTTACCGGAGACACAGTTGGAGATCCTTATAAAGATACGGCCGGACCGGCAATCAATCCAATGATTAAAGTTATTAACATTGTTGCATTACTTATTGCTTCATTTTTGAAGTAATTAATTAAGATTTATGTCAGATACAGACAAACCAATACAACCAGAACCGATTAGTCCTAATGATGTAACAACTGAGATTACAGTTGAGATGAAACGCGCATATCTTGATTATGCTATGTCTGTTATTGTTTCACGTGCGCTTCCTGATGTCAAAGACGGACTAAAACCAGTCCACCGACGTATTCTTTATGCAATGCATAAGCTCGGCTTAACCTCAACTGCCAGATTTTCAAAATCCGCAAAAGTTGTCGGAGAAGTATTGGGTAAATATCATCCACATGGAGACTCTGCGGTATATGAATCCTTGGCACGTATGGCACAGGATTTTTCGATGCGATATCCGCTTGTCAAAGGACAAGGCAACTTCGGATCAATTGACGGAGATGGTCCTGCCGCAATGCGTTACACTGAGGTTAAGCTCAGCAAAATTTCTGATGAACTCCTTTTTGATATTGATAAAGAAACAGTCGAATGGACAGATAATTTTGACGCCACACTCAAAGAACCAGCTTTTTTTCCTGCAAAACTTCCGAATTTGCTCCTTATGGGAGCAGAAGGAATTGCCGTCGGTATGGCAACAAAAATTCCTCCTCATAACTTAACTGAACTCGTCAATGCGATTTGCAGTATGATTGATAAAGCTGAAGTTGTTGACAGTAAAAAAGATGGAATAGAAAATAACACAACTACCGGAAAAATAAAAACTAAACATCTTTATTTTAATACTTCAGTCGATGATATTTTAGAACACGTCAAAGGCCCGGATTTTCCAACAAGAGGAATCATTTACGGCGCTGCAGGAATTAAAGAGGCGTATGAAACAGGAAAAGGCAAAGTACTTATTCGCGCAAAAGTAGAAGATGAAGATATGGGGAAGGGAAAAATGGCAATCATCGTTAAAGAAATTCCTTACCAAGTAAATAAGTCTAATTTGGTTGAAAAAATCGCCCATTTAGTAAACGATAAAAAAATTGTAGGAATTTCCGATTTACGGGATGAATCAGACCGCGATGGCATTCGAATTGTTATTGAATTAAAAAGGGACGCTCAATATAAAAAAGTATTGAATAATCTGTTTAAATATACAGAACTGCAGACTTCATTTCCCATAAACATTGTTGCGCTCGTTGATGGAATTCCACAAACTCTTTCTATAAAAACAATTCTTGAGGCTTATCTGAAGCACCGTGTAGAAATGGTAACAAAACGATCGGAATTTGAGCTTATGATGGCTAAAAAAAGAGCGCATATTTTGGAAGGTTATATTATTGCACTTGACAATATTGATGAAGTTATCGCGGTTATTAAAAAAGCCAAAGACGAAACAGAAGCAAAAGAAAAACTGATGAAAAAATTCGGCCTTTCTCTTTTGCAAACACAGGCAATTCTAGAGATGCAACTGCGTAGGTTAACAGGACTTGAACGAGGAAAAATTGAAGATGAACTCGCAATGCTTAAAGAAACAATCGCATATCTGGAAGCGCTTCTTAAAGATATTTTTAAAATTCTTAAAGTTATTAAAGATGAAGTCCTGTACCTTAAAGAAAAGTATGGCGATGATCGAAAAACAAAAGTTATTAAATCGCGACCCGGAGAAATAACTGATGAAGAACTCATCGAAAATAAAGAAGTCATTGTGGTTCTTACCAAAGAAGGATATATTAAGCAAGTTGCCCGTGAAACATTCCGTATTCAACAACGGGGAGGAAAAGGAGTTTCAGGAATGGAAACAAAAGATACTGACAATGTCTATTATATTACAACTGCAATGACACACGATTTTGTTTTATTCTTTACCAATCAAGGACGTATTTTCCAAAATAGAGTCTGGGACATTCCTCAGGGCTCGCGGATATCAAAAGGGAAAGCTATTGTAAACTTACTTGCCCTCCGACCTGATGAAATAGTTACATCCATTTTGACATATGGAGCTCCGGGCACTCAAACAGCTCCGCAAAAAGGAAGTTTTGTATTTATGTGTACCAAAAACGGTACTGTTAAAAAGACAGAATTCGACGATTTTGCAAATATACGCTCAAATGGAATAATTGCCATCCGTCTGGACCAGGGAGATGAACTTCTTTGGGTCAAAATGACAAATGGAATTCAAAATGTTCTTCTTACTACAAAGGCTGGAAAAGCAATCATTTTTAAAGAGAGCGAAGTAAGAGCAACGGGGAGAGCTTCAATTGGCGTAAAAGGAATTGAACTGAAAGAAAATGACCATTTAGCCTCAGCTGACGTTATTGCAAACAGTGAATTCAAAAAAAATATACTTGTTATCGGGGAACGGGGAGTCGGGAAAAAAACCAATCTTTCTCTTTTTAAAGGCCAACACAGGGGAGGAAAAGGAGTTAAGGTAGCCTCAGTTGATGAAAAAATCGGACAAATTGTGTTTGTTCAAATAGTGAATGAAACAGACACAACCGTCATCATAACAAGTCTCGGTGGTCAAGTTGTTAAAATACCTCTCACCACTATTCCTCCGCGTTCAAGATCCGCAAAAGGAGTTATATTGATGAGATTTTCAGATAAAGCTGATCGAGTTGTAAGCGCAGCCTTAGTTTGATATAATTGATTACATCACTTTTTTTGTAATCATCCTGATTTTTTAACTGAGATTAAAAAGAAGGAACCCGACAATTTATAAGGGACGGTAAAAGAAAGTATACATTATGCTAATAAACGGCACAAACATTGCAAAAGTACTTGAAAAAGGCCTTAAAAAAGAGTTTAAAGCATTAATAAAGAAAAAGAAATCTATTAAATTAGTAGTTTTTTTAATCGGAACTTCTCCCGAACAACTTTCTTTTGTCAGTATAAAAAAGAAGTTGGCAAAACGACTCGGCGTTACATTTGAATTTATTCATTTGAAAACCAGTCCTCCTTTTGAAAAATTCGTCAGATTGATTAAAGATAAATCTCATGACCCAAAAACAACCGGAATTATTATCCAACAACCTCTTCCTTCACAACTAAATACTGAAAGTGTTTATGATTTTATTTCGCTTGAAAAAGAAATTGAGGGTCACCGGAGAAAAACAACTTTTTTTGCTCCGCTAGGTCTTGCGGTAATGACATTGCTTAAATTCATCTATATCCATCCAAAAATCGATTCTAATTTACTTATTAATATTTATAAAGATCTTAACGCTATAAAAAAAGTAACAAAACATAAAAAAGTTGTTATTATCGGACGGGGAATCACCGGTGGAAAACCGATCGGAAAAACACTTTCCGATGCAAAAATTAATTTTGTCGGAATAAACTCCCTAACTCCCCATCCTGAGGAATATTGTAAAGAAGCTGATATTATTATTACCGCAGTTGGCCAAAAAGCACTTACCTCTCTTATGATAAAGCCGGGAGTAATACTTATTAATGTCGGAATGAGAAAAGAAAAGACTAAACTGCTGGGCGATTATGATGAGAAAGAAATTAAACAAATTGCGGAATATTATACCCCAACCCCCGGAGGAATTGGTCCGCTTGATATAATCTATCTCTTCAAAAATCTTCTTGATGCGGCAAAAATGCAGAAGTAAAATATTTTTTCATAAATGTTGCCTGACGTTTTGCATACTGCACTTCTTTTGTTATCCATTGTTGTTTTGCTTCTTCAAATGACATTTTATCTTCAAGATGGGAAATGAGTTGAGCATACCCAATTGTTTTTAAACCGGGATCATTTTTTAAGTATCCGCTAGAAATCAATTGCTTTACCTCTTCAACCGCCCCTTTATCCAATCTTTGGTTAACTCGCATTTCAATATTATGTTTTAATTGTTCTTTATCATCCTCAAGAAGGATATGAATTTTGAGTGCTTTTTTTGGAAGATGAAGACTTGTAAGCAGTGAAAAAGTTGGATTTAAACTTTCAAATTTTATATTATTCTCTTTTTCATAAAGGGCTATCTCAATTTTTCGAATTAATCGTTGGGTATTATTTTTTTCACTGTTGTTCAGTTTTCCATAAACACTCGAATTTAATAATTCATACTTTTTTTGCAACTCTTCGATTTTTGTAGCAGCTAATTCATCACGAAGTTTCCAGTTTTGCGGAATACCCGACGTCGGAATATCGTATAACAGATGATACAAATAATATCCGGCCCCTCCAACAAGGATTGGAGTTTTTCCCCGTTTTAAAATATCCGAAATCACGTCAAGCGCCAGTACTTTATAATCATAGGAAGAAAAATAACTCTTTGGATCAACCACATCATACAGCCAGAGGGGGAGTGAAAGAGATTGGAGATTAGAGATTGGTTGTTGGTTGTTGGTTCCCGGTTCCTGGTTATTAGCTTTTAATGATTTGGAATTTGGAGTTTGGGATTTGTTTAGGATTTGTTTACCCTGATAATTTTTGAAAAGGGATTTAGGATTTGAGATTTGACTTGTAAATTTGATATTTGATATTTGACTTTTGATTTTATAGTATCCCACATCAAACCCATTTACTTTTCTATCAACTATAAAATTGGTGTCTGTGATATCTTTTCCCGTTACAATATCCAGTTTTTTGTAGATTTGTCGGGAGTCACAGTTTATAAGTTCACCGTTACAAAGTGAGGCTATTTCAAGAGCTGTTTTAGTTTTTCCGGTCGCAGTCTGACCGGTGATGATTATGATATTCATTTATTAGTTAGTCTTTTTTGTATTATTATCTGTCATTCCCGCGCAGGCGGGAATCCAGTCTATCATTTCTGCTAATGTAATTTTAGCTTGGATCCCCTTCACGGTGAACCGGTTCAGGGTGAACCCGGTCTTCACGGGGATGACCAAACATCACCTCGTCTTCTTAAACAATTTTAAAAAAGCATCTTTTGGTATTTCGACCTTTCCGATTTGTTTCATAGACTTTTTACCTTCTTTTTGTTTTTCTAAAAGTTTTCGTTTTCGACCATAATCACCACCTCCCACTAATTTTCCCCCTTTCATCAAAACATCTTTTCTAAATGGCGAGATACGTTCTGATGCAATAATTTTACCCTTATATCGTGCTTGAATTTTGACTTCAAACTGCTGGCGGGGAATTACACTGCGTAGTTTTTTAGTTAAAGCATATGCTTTTTCCTGAGCTCGCTCATGCACAACAATTTCTGAAAATTCTTCAACAGGATCAAGGTTAAGAAGAATTTCCATTTTGTCAGCTTTTACCTCAACGTATCGAGTAAGTTCCCAATCAAGAGATGCATATCCTGATGTCACACTTTTTAAGTTATCAAAAAAATCAGAAATCATTTCAGACATAGGAATTTCATACGTAAGCGCAATCTGATTTTTATTATCCATCGTAATAAATGTTGCCCGATAATCTTCACACAATTTCATTACAGCTCCCGTATATTCGTTCGGTAAATAAATAAATATTTTTGCATAAGGTTCATAAAAAATATTGTTTTCTATTTTATACTCAACCTGCGGGGGAGTCAAAACAAGCGAAAGCTCATATTCCCGTTCAAGCCGCTCGCGGACAACATCCGCATGAAGCAATCCGAGAAAACCAACACGAAATCCGGCGCCAAATGCTTTACTGTACATCGCGGTAAATTGAAGAGCAGAATCATTTAAATATAATTTTTCCAAAGCTTTTTTCAAATTAAGATACTCTGCAGTATCTGTCGGAAAAATTGATGCAAAAACCATTGATTTTACTTTTTTATATCCCGCCAAGGCAGGGGTATTTTTTTTATATTCAATCATTGTGTCTCCGATTTCAACCAAATGAATATCTTTTAAATTTGTTGCAACATATCCGATATCGCCTGATGAAAGAGAGTCGTTTTGAGTAAGTTCGGGTTTAAATACGCCGACTTCTAAAATTTTAAATTTAGTTCCGGTATGAATCATTGTTACTTCCATATCTTTTTTTAAAGTACCGTTAAAAACACGTACAAATGTTATTACCCCTTTATGCAAGTCATAATGCGAGTCAAAAATAAGAGCTTGTAATGAATTTTCCTGTATTTTATTTGTTATTACATCATTGGAATTTGATTGAATATTTGAAATTTGAAATTGGACATTATTTTTTGGGGGTGGAACTTTTTCAACTACTGTCTGCAACAATTCTTTAACATTTTGTCCTGTCTTTGCTGAAATTTCAAAAATTTCTTCCTCTTTAATTCCTAAAAAGTCGATAAGCTGTTTTTTTGTTTTTTCAACCTCCGCATTTGCCATATCCACTTTATTTACAACAGGAATAATAACAATATTTTTTTCAATTGCTTTATACGCATTTGCAATCGTTTGCGCCTGGACTCCTTGAGTTGCATCAACCAAAAGGATTACCCCCTCAACACAAGCAAGCGTACGGTCTACTTCATATGAAAAATCAACATGTCCGGGGGTATCAATTAAATTTAAAATATAATCGGTTCTATAAATCATCGTCACCGGCGCCAATTTTATAGTAATCCCACGCTCCCGCGAGATAGGATTCCTGTCAAGAAACTGAGCATCGTGACTTCCTGCTTTTACAATTCCCGTTAATTCCAAAAAACGGTCGGCAAGAGTCGACTTGCCATGATCTACGTGGGCAATTATTGCAAAATTTCGGATATAATCTTTATTCATAAAAAATATATTTAGAACCTCATTATCTCATATTTTAGCCATAAATACCGACCGGAGCATCATTTAACCAAGTGAAGTTGTATGTGACAATAATTTTACCGTAGATGTCCCACCCTCAACCAACCAGTAATCACCGAACATAATAATAAATAATCCGCTTTTTTTATGTAAAAAATTGCAGACTATATCTGCAGATTTTACTATTTCATCACGCGACACATGCTCCTTTGAGGAAAATGTACCATGAACAAATGAATATGTTCCAAAAGTCAGAGACAAACTGGTTGCCACCTGTTGATCTCCCGCAAAAGCAAATATAGGAACAACAGGACGATATCGGGAAAGCAGGTTAACGGTTTTACCGGTCCGGGTAAATACAATAAAACCGTCTACTTCATCTTTTCTTTTATGAAGCGCAAGATATAAATTGTAAGCCGCCTCACAAATAAGCCCCTCATTACTTTCCGTCATAAATGAATACCGCAAACGGGTATCAGAAATAAATTTTTGTTCGTTTGATAAAACCGTTTTATGCATTATTTTAATTGTCTGCAAAGGATATGCTCCAAAGGCAGATTCACCTGAAAGCATCACTGCATCAGTTAAATCATAGGTAGCATTTGCAACGTCTGAAATTTCCGCGCGTGTCGGATATGGGTTGTTAGTCATTGACTGTAACATCTGTGTCGCGGTAATAACAGGTATTCCTTTTTCCAAACATTTTCCGATTATTACTTTCTGCCAATACGGTACTTCCTCCATCGGCATTTCAATTCCCAAATCTCCCCGCGCGACCATCAATACGTCACTTACATTGATAATACTATCCAAATGAGATAAAGCAGTTTGAGTTTCAATCTTTGCAACAATTTTTGTTTTTATTTCTTTCTTTTTGATTTCGTTTTTCAAAAAAGTAATATCTTCCGGACTCCTGACATAAGACAAAGCAACAAAATCAACATTGTGTTTTTTTACCAAGTCCAAACCTTCATAATCCCGTTTTATAAGAATTGGGAGGGGGAAATCCGCACCCGGTACACGAAGTGATTTTCGGTTAAGCAATAAACCGCCATTTAAGCACTTAAGCCGGACTTCAGGATTCACTTCAACTACTTCAAAAGTAAAAGCACCGTCATCCGCAATAAGATGCTGTCCTTTTATAAGGTGAGAAAGCATTTCCGGATGTGACAAACTAAATCCTTTTACTTTTTCTTTCATTGTTTTTTCTCCAAGCGTAATAATTTCTTCTTTTTCAAGAGTTAAATCTTCCTCGGGCATCAAAATACGAATTTCCGGACCCTGCAAATCAAGAAGAATTCCGACAGATAATCCAAGTTTTTGTGCAATTTCTTTTACTTGTGCAATTTTTTCATCGTGCCAAAAAATCGAGTTATGTTTAAAGTTAAAACGAATCACATTTACCCCGCTATGAAGCATCTTTATAATCATTTCATCAGAATCAGTTGAAGGTCCGATTGTCACTACAATTTTTGTCAATTTATGCATATAAATTCATTATATCACGATTAAAAACAGACATTGCAAAAAATCTCCCGTAATAACATTTTTTATATCTGAACGTACACTATATATAAAATGAAAAGAACAACCAGTTCCATAGAAAATTTTTAAAATTATAAAACTTGATCCAATGGTTTTTATTACACAACTAAAAAACCCTCCTTCCGGAGGGTTAAGATAATTTTCTTTTTTATTACTACCTTATCCCTCCGCTAAGCGGGTTAATAAGAATCATAATAATTTGAAAACAAAATTGCGATTTCATAAACTAGGAAATAGTATAACAATCAAAAGGATCATTTGTCAAATAATCTTTTCCCATGGGACATCTTTTTTTCCAAAATGCCCATATGCGGCAGTTTGCAAGTAAATCGGTCTTCTTAAATTAAAAGTATTTATTATTCCCGATACTGATGTATCAAGAATTTTATTCATAAAGTCACAAATAAACGATATTGATTTTTTTTCTGTCCCGAATGTTTCAATATCAAGCATTAGCGGTTTTCTTTGCCCAATTACATATGCGAGTCGCACCTCCGCTTGTTTTGCAAAACCGGCAGCTACAATATTTTTTGCAAGAAAACGAGCGGCATAAGCTCCTGAACGGTCGACTTTTGTCGGATCTTTTCCGGAAAAACAACCGCCTCCGACACGCGCCATTCCGCCATATGTGTCAACAATTATCTTTCGACCGGTAACTCCTGTATCCGACGCAGGACCACCAATATGCCATACTCCAGTTCCATTGACAACAACGTGTCCGGGTTTAATTGAAAATCCATAACTTACAAGCACCGGATTGATAATAAAGTTTATAATATCTTTTTTTAATTCTTCCTGTTTTATGTTTTCCTGATGGGGGACTGCAATAACAACAGTTTCGATCGCAACCGGTTTTCCGTTTTCATAACGCACAGTTACCTGTGTTTTTCCGTCAGGTCGTAAATAGGAAAGTATTTTTTTCTCTCTGACTGTATCAATCTGCCGGGCAAGAGCGTGAGACAGAGTAATCGGAAGCGGCATCAACTCCGAAGTATCAGAACAAGCATATCCAAACATCATTCCCTGATCCCCGGCACCAAGATTGTCAACGCCGACTGCAATTTCAGGAGATTGGGTATGAATTTTTACAACAATAGGGGAGCTATTGGTAAATTTATAAATGTCCTTATCATATCCTAACTTTTTTATTATTTTACGAGCAATATTCTCATATAATATTTTCCCTTTAAGCGTTACTTCGCCTGCCATTATCACATAGTTTTTTGTAACCAGTGTTTCAACTGCAACACGCGCGTTTGGATCTTGTGTTAAAGCAGCATCAACCACCCCATCGGAAATTTGATCACAAATTTTATCAGGATGACCGGAGCACACAGACTCTGATGTAAAAATAGAGTAAGACATATACTGTTTCCATTTTATCCGCCATAGTCCCATTCAATGGGACAAAGGAAGATTAATTAATAATGGCCTATCTGTCTCCCGCCAAGGCGTGAGGCGAATTTGGCACCGTTTCTTCAAATCAGTCTTGCTCTGAGAGAGCAAAGTGACTCAAGGGGACGGTTGCCGGATAGAAAAAACAAGTCGTTTCTTGCTGAGTATATCCCTTATTAAATACTCATCTCTATCACTCTTGATATTTTAGGCACAATAAATACTATACAATAGATAAAATTGTAAGTCAAATTCTAAATATTAAACTCTAAATTCTAATCAAATAAACAAAAACTCTAAATTTCAGAGGAATAATTAGTAGTTTCAAATTTCAGATTTATTATTTAGAGTTTGTTTAAGATTTATTGTTTATGATTTAGAGTTTGGGACTATATTTATCATGTTCCCTCTTTCCACGAACTCAAATATTCTTTTTGTTCGGCGGTCAACTGATCAATCTCAGTTCCTTCGCTTTTCAGTTTAAGTACTGCAATCTGTGTATCCAATTTCATTGGTAACTGATAGACTCGATTTTCCAACTTTCCCCGGTTGACCCACATATACTCGGCGGCCATACTCTGTCCGGCAAAACTCATATCCATAACAGATGCAGGATGCCCTTCGGCAGCAGCCAAATTAACCAATCTCCCCTCCGCCAATAAATATATTTTTTTATTTTTTAATACATATTCATCCACAAACGGTCTAACCCGTCTTACTGTTTTTGCCATTTTTTTTAGTGCGTCTTTATTTATTTCAATATCAAAATGTCCTGATTGGGCAAGAATAATCCCATCTTTTGCCACTTTCAAATGTTTTGCATCAATCACATGCTTATCGCCGGTTGCAGAAAGCACAATATCAGCATTTTTTATTGCAGTTTCAAGTTTCATAACTTCATATCCATCCATCTGTGCCTCAAGCGCCTTTATCGGATCAACCTCACATACAACAACGTGCGCACCCATTCCATGAGCCCGCATAGCTACACCGCGTCCACACCATCCATATCCACACACCACAAACCGTTTTCCAGCAATAAGAACATTGGTCGCGCGCAAAATTCCATCAATTGTTGACTGTCCCGTTCCATACCGATTATCAAACAAATGTTTTGTAAGATTGTCATTTACTGCAAGTACCGGAAGTTTTAGTGCCTTATCTTTTTCCATTGCACGAAGACGAATTACTCCGGTTGTTGTCTCTTCTGTGGATCCAACAACAGTTTTTAATAAATCAGTCCGCTTTGTGTGCATCATCCCGACTAAATCCGCGCCATCATCCATTGTCAGGTTAGGATTTGAGTCCAAAACTGATTTTAAGTGTGAATAATATGTTTTATTATCCTCTCCTTTTATTGCAAATACTGAAATGCCGTAATTTTTAACCAAAGATGCTGCAACTGCATCATTTGTTGAAAGGGGATTGCTTGCGCATAAAAATACTTCAGCTCCGGCCGCCTTCATCGTAATTGCAAGATTGGCTGTCTCAGAAGTTACATGAAGACACGCGCCAAGCCGTACTCCTTTTAATGTTTTTCCTTTAGAATATTGTTCTTTAATAAGCCGTAAAACCGGCATATCCCGCTCTGCCCATTCTATTAATTTTTTCCCTTCAGCTGCCAACCCAAGATCTTTTACGTCGTGTTTCATAAATATAAAAATAATTTATAAAGTTAAAAATCAAAAATTCTAAACTCTAAATCCTAAATTCTAAACAAATAATACAAAAACCCAAATCCTAAAACTATAATACTTTCGTTTTAAACGAATTTTGAATTTCTAATTTAGAATTTGTTTAGTATTTAAAATTTAGGATTTAAGATTTAACTTTTAACCTTTTCTTTCTGTTTCCCTCATCCTCTTCTCAAACTCCCTCTTACTCACTTTATAATTTACTGTTCCATATGATTCAATTGCAAAACTCGCCATCACATTTCCGATTTTCAAACTTGTTTCTAAATCAATTCCTGAACATATTGCCGTTATAAATCCGCCTCTCCATGCATCTCCCGCACCAGTCGGATCCACTACCTTCTTTACTTTATATGCAGGAACTGTTATTGTTTGTTGTTGGTTGTTTAAAATTTGAGATTTGAAATTTGAAATTTGATTAGGATTTAGTTTGTTTTTAGGATTTAGAATTTGATTTGAAGATTTGTCTTTACTTTCATATCTCACTCCCTTTTCCCCCAATGTCGTGATAGCCCTTATTCCTTTTTTAACCAACTTTTCAACACTTATTCCCAATGTCTTGCAAATAAGGGCAATCTCATAATCATTCCCAACAAGCCATTTGCAATTTTCAATTCCATTTTTTAAATCCTTTTTCTGTATCCAACTGAGTGCCATTCCACAATCATACATATATGCGATTTTATGTTTGATTGCGTACTGTTGTGCTTTTAAAAACGCATCAGGATGATTAGCTGAAATAATCATTACACTGTCTTTTTTTACAAAACGCTTGAAATCAACATCCTTTCCCCGAGTACATGCGCCATAATAAAATCCCCATATCTGATTGTCTTTTGTATCAGTTATCACTGTCCCGCTCGCACAATACAGATTTTTATCAAAAACAATGCCCTGGGTATTAATTCCGCTTTTTTTAAAAAATTTCATTTGTTCTGCTCCATCTTTCCCAGTCCCTCCCAACAAATAAACTGGTATTTGTTTATTTTTTGAATTTGGAGTTTCTAATTTGTTTAGAGTTTTGGATTTAGAGTTTAGTATTTGTATTGCTTTTGCAGCCTCACTTACTGCAAAAGCAATATTCGTCCCTGTTCCTCCCATTTGTTTTTCCAGACTATTCACCACAAATGAGACATTAATCTGATGTAGCATGTCGGGCTGTAAATAATCAACAAATTTATTGGGAAAATTCATTATAATATCCCAGGAGATTGAACCAGTTACACAAATATGAGAATAGGGAACTTTATTTTTCATAAAAGTACAATTATATACTATAATTAAATCTTTAATCCAATGAAATTCAAACCATTATATCTTATTTTATTTTTAAGTAGTGTATTTATTTTACAAACGGCACTATTTACTTTACGTATTCCTCTTGACTCCGATAAAACATCTAATTATCTTTTGGTAAACGACTACTCCTTTTTAGACAAACATTATATGCCCTCCGATAATTTCATTTTAAAAGCTCCCATTTTCAAACTGGCAATGATGCTTTTTTCCATCACCCCACAAGCTGCATTCTGGTCAAATATGTTCTTTAATATGTTGCTTATTATCTTTTTTTTGATTTTTTATATTCACATTTACAAAAAAATAGCTAAAAATAATCATAAAGGGCTTATTTTTTTTCTTCCTCTTATATTTTTTGTATTAAATACTCCATTATTCTTCCGTTTTCTTTCAAATTCCATTTTACGGAATTTTGAATTCGGAATTGTTTGTTTGTTTTTAATAATGATTAACGTTTATGAGGAAAAAATACCTGTTTTTCTCACAAAAAATAAATATGTCTTCAGTTTTATTCTGAGTTTTTTTGTCGGTTTTTTTCTGTTTAACGACCCGTATTTTGTATTTGCCTTTATGGCTCCGCTCATCTATTTTCTTTTTCTGTATTGGCTGCTTTTTAAAAAGCCCTCATATATATATTGGGGAACAGTATGTATGGCATCTCTATTTTTTTATTTTGCAATTAAGACTCTAATGTATAAGGTCGGTATTTTTACTGTATTTGACAAAATTGAATTTTCTTCATTTACGGAAATGGTATCCCGGGCTGTCGAAATATGGGGAAATACATTCCGTTTTTTAAACGCAAATTTTTTTGATCATAAATCATTTGGACTCCCGATGATTGTTTCTTTTTTCCGCTTCTTACTACTTGTCATTTTTTTATTTCCTGTATATATTTTTACGCAAAAAAAACTATTACAAAAAAATCCTCTTCTTATATTTATCGTTTGTATTCCGCTTATCAATATCGGTATTTATATTTTCAGTACTCTCTCTTCTGATTTAACCTCAGCAAGATATCTTATGTTGGTACCCATTTTTATGACTGTCAATTCATTACTTTTTTTATTTATTATCCGGAAAAATAAAAAAACATTTCTTTTTATCACGCTCTGTATCATATTGGGATGTGTGGCAAATATATATCAAAATGTTGAATATCTTAAACAGTTTCCAAAACCCAACACATCAAATTATCGACTCATTTCTCTTTTACAAAAAAAAGGTCTTACAAAAGGATATGCAAATTACTGGTTTGCGCCTATAAATACATTTTTATCCGGCAATCAAATCAAGATGCGCCAAGTTGTCTGCTCGCATAACAAAATTATTCCTTACCGCTGGCTGATTAATACAAAATGGTTTATCCCGGAATATAAAAAAAGCTTCTTTCATATTGAACAAAATAAAAATCTCTCTCCAAAAATCATTTCCGCCAGTTGTAACCTTGCAGATTTAGAAAAACAATTCGGACCGCCTGAAGAAAAAGTCATTATTGACGAAAAATCTTTCATTTTGATCTACCCCTATGATGTTGGGGGAAATATGTAGGACACGATTTTAAACAACATCCGCAAACATTCCTTCAAGCTTTTTGAAGATACGCAAAGAAATAAAAAAAATAATCACGCTTAAAAGTGCACCAAGTCCCAAGCTTTGAAAATTCGGCCAATTGTGAGCCAAAATAACCTGCCTATATGCATTGATAAAAACCGACATTGGGTTGATTCTAAAAACCCAACGATATTGCTCAGGAAATAATTCAGTCGCATAAATAACTGGTGTTAAATAAAACCATAAAGTAATGATAAGACTTAACAGATAACGCACATCCCGATAAAACAAATTCGTCGCCGATAAAAAAAGAGATACTCCATAGGTAAATAAAAACTGTAAAGCAAATAGCGGAAAAAATAATAACATATAAAAAGTAAACGGAATTTTAAACCATATAAGAAGTAAAACAAAAATGAGAGCGGAAAGTGAAAAATCAAAAACTTTTGCCAAGAGAGCGGCAAGAATAAGGATTTCCCGAGGAAAATATATTTTTTTTATGAGGGATGCATTTTCGACCAACTCCTCAGCAGCATTACTCAAAGAATTAGCAAAAAACAACCAAGGAAGCAATCCTGCATAAAGATAAACCGGGTAGGGAACTCCAAGATTGCTTACCTTCATGACTTTTGAAAAAATAAAACTCATGATGAGCATCTGAAAAAAAGGATTAAGAACGACCCAAAAAAAACCTAAAAAAGATTGTTTATATCGAGCTTTTATTTCCCGTTCTGTCAAATATTTAAGTAATTCCCAATGTTTAAATACTGTCATAATTGTTTTTTATATAAAGCAACTCCTTCATTAACCGCACCATCATATTTTAATGTTCCATGTTCAAGATATATTACCCGTGAACAAAAACTTTTTACCGTGTCCATTGTGTGTGACACATAAACAATGGTAACACCTTTCTTTTTAAATTCTTCCATTTTTCGCATACATTTTTGCTGAAAACCTTCATCCCCAACAGCCAAAATTTCATCAACCAACAGTATATTTGGTTCAGTAAAAACCGCAACAGCAAATGCAAGACGCATATACATACCCGATGAATAATACTTAATAGGAGTATCAATATGCTCCCTAATTTCAGCAAAATCCACTATTTCATCATACTTTTCTTTGATATATTTTTCTTTTAAACCCAAAATAACTCCATTTAAAAATATGTTTTCCCTCCCATTTAATTCAAAATGAAATCCCGCACCAAGCTCAATTAAAGGTGCCACTTTACCCTGAATTATGACCTTTCCTGAGGTCGGTGAAGAAACACCTGCAATAAGTTTAAGAAGAGTTGATTTTCCTGCACCATTTTTACCGATAATGCCGACTGTTTCGCCTTTTTGTATCTCAAAGGAAAGATTGTTTAAGGCGTGCATTTTTTCAACTGTCTTCTGCTTGATAAAAAGAGCTTGAACAAGCTCTTTTACTGTTCTTTGATGCTGAAAATAAAAATATTTATCTGCTTTTTGAAATGAAATTACAGCCATTCTCCCATTGTACCAAATCCTCTGTATAATTGCTTTATGCGCCACCAAATCAAACTTTACTGGTCAAACAAATATATCCAAGGTGGTTTTTTTCTTATTATATCTTCCTTTATAGCCAATGCTTTAAACTATATTTTTAATTTTTTTGCAGCCCGAGTTCTTGGTCCATCAGGATATGGTGAACTTGTTGCCTTTTATGCATATATTGCACTTTTTTCAGTCCCAATGACTGTACTTTCCAATATTATTATCCAACGGATAAGTTCGCATACTGAAAACCCTTTCATATATGCAAAATCATTTACAACACAATTTAAACAAATAATGCGAAATTTTTTCCCCTATATTATTTTGTCAATATTTATAATTCCCTTTGTTAGTCGCGTTACTAATTTATCGCCAATTGTCTCATATCTGCTCGTTCCAACAATTCTACTCGGAATAATTGGGAGTTTTTACTCATCAATATTTCAGGGTCTCAAACTCTTTTTTCTTTTTTCACTAATTGGTGTTGCGGGTGTTATTTTAAAGCTTGTCAGTATTTTTATACCGGTTTTTAATTTTGGAGCATTAAATGAAGTTCTTATCTTTCAATTTTTTGCGAGTATTTTTTTACTTGTAATTTCAATATTAATACTTTCAAAACTTCTCAATAGCCACAGAGTAGGGGAGTCGTCCCCACTTTTCATCAAATTCAAGCGTCTTATGATAAGCCGTCAATTTATCATTACTCTTCTATCTGTTCTTTCCTTTACCATACTGAGCAATGTCGATATTATGTTTGTTAAAAAATTCTTTGCTCCTGGTGAAACCGGAATTTATAGTTCGTGGTCTCTTTTTGCAAAAATTATTTTATACGTCGTTGGTCCAATTACTCAAATTTCATTTGTTTTCTTTGCAAGTAATGGAAAAAAACAATTACAAGACCAAGTACTTCTTTTATCCTTGGCAGTACTGACGCTTGTTGGCATAATAGGCTATATTGGATATACTTCTGTAGGATCCATCCTTATTTCTCTTTTATTTGGAACTAAATTTTTAAAAGTAATTCATTATTTAGGTCTTGCAAGTATTTTTGGCACTTTTTATACAGCTATTAGTTTTTTAAACACCTATTTTTTAGCAAAAAAAAGCCGTTATGCTTTAATTCTCGCTATATTGCTTCCCCTATATCTTATCTCTCTTTTTATTATTCCCAAAAGCCTTTTAAATATTATGTGGACCAATATCATATTTGCCGGAATAGTGGCCATTTCTTATCTTGGAGCCTTTTTAGTCTCCTCAAGATAAATAAACTACCTCTTAAATTTATTTGTTCTATAATATATCCTATGTTCCATAAGTTTTTCTTTTTACTCATTTTTTCTCTTTTTTTCCTTGTATTTCCTGTTGAGGCCAAAGTATTGCCCCGATTTTCAGGAGGCTCAAGTAATTCAGGAAGATCAGTTGCTACCGGCTTTTATGTTTCTCCTAAATTAAGAGGGGATAGACAAGCCTTATATATTTATTTTGGCAACCTATCCAGAATAAAAAATGTGTCCTATGTCCTAACATACGTTGGCAATGGTTCAGATCAAGGTGTTATGGGATCTATCGATTCAAGCATTGGTAATGCGACTAATCGTGAATTACTTTTTGGTACTTGTTCAACAAGCGTCTGCACCTATCATTCAAATATTTCCAATATGAAACTCGAAATCACAATCGAACAATTATCAGGAAAAAAAACACTTAAAAGATATCGAATTAAAGTTTAATAAGCCCGTCATCCCGGCGAAGGCCGGGATCCAGACTAAATTAACATTTTTAATATGAATAAAAATAAACTATCAATAACTATTGGTGTTCTTATTGTTGCAGTTATCATAAGTTTTTTAATATTTCGCAGCTCTCAACAAATTTCCAAATCATCAGGAAAAATTAATACTTCAGGCAACTCATCTCTCAAATCTATCACTTCTTCAAGCTTTTTAGAATACAATGATCCTGTAGGATTTTCATTCAACTTTCCCAACTCGGTCGTAGTCTCACCAAAAAAGACAACTGACGACAACGTCTACTCCTCACTCAATGTTACCTCATCCTCAACTTCAGGAAAAATCACCATTGAAGCTGTCTCAAGCGACTTGCTTACTCTTAAGAGTTTAATCTCAACAAAAACCAATGTTACCGATATCAAACTTGCCGATCTTGACGCCAAACAATATACAGAAAAGGGTAATGTAATAACCCTTGCACTTGACAAGGGTGTTTTATTTACCATTACCTCTTCCTCCGGAGAAAATGTAAACTTTTGGAAAGAAATAAATAACAAAATCATTTCTTCATTTGTCTTTGCTTTGCCTGAGACAACTCAAGTCGATTCTGATGCCACATCACAATCTGATTCTACAGATTCCACTGAATCCGATGTCTCCTTTGAAGGCGAAGAAACAATTGAATAACTTTATTCCATTTTTTTCATTTCTTTATTTCTTCATTTAATTATTTGCTATACTTCTCACATGGACAAAAAGAACTCCTCCCACTTCCTCTCCCTCATTATTCCTATCTACCGCCAAGAAAAAACCATTGTAAGCAATCTCCACGCAATCAAGCAAGCTCTCGACTCCATTCGCTATGATTATGAGATCATCGCAGTGGTTGACGGAAAAATCGACAGTTCATTTGAAAAAATCAAGGAAGCAAAAATCACCAAGGTCAAATGCCTTTTTTATAAAGAAAACAGGGGTAAATCATTTGCGATCCGTCTTGGTATGCACAAGGCAAAGGGGGATTATATTATGTTTATGGATGCAGGAATGGAAATTGATACAAGCGGGATCTCTATGCTTATGGAACATATGGAGTGGTATAACGCCGACATAATTGTGGGAAGTAAGCGCCACCCTGCGTCTCAAGTAAATTATGCACTTTCCCGAAAAATATTAAGCTTTGGATATTATTTATTTGTAAAATTACTTTTTGGCATCAAAATACACGACACACAGGCCGGTATCAAAATTTATAAAAAAAATGTAATAGAAAAAGTTCTTCCCCGCTTGGTAGAAAAAAAATTTGCCGGAGACCTTGAAACTCTTGTAGTGGCCAACTCGCTTGGTTTTTCCCGTATTTACGAAGCACCGATCAAACTCGACTATACTCTCGGCTCTGTCACTTCAGCAGCTGTATTTAGTGCAATTTTTTATATTTTTATAGATACTCTTGCCATTTTTTATCGCGCATTTATCATCAAATATTATGCATCTGCGCATCATCACCTCGTCGTTCCCTCAGATCTACAAATTATAAATAGTTAATCTTGTATTTATAATTTAGGGTTTACCTGTCTCTCAGCTTGTCTTTCGTAGCCCGAAGAGCGAAGGGGGAATAAACCTTTCATCCTTATGTCCACAGTTTCATACTTTCTTAACAATCTAAACTCTCTTTTATGTATCATATAAGCGACTGACAAATCATTTTTCATACTTTATGATTGAATAACTAATTATTATTTGATTAAATTATGAAACTATGATAACTGATGCGGATATCAAAAAAATGAAGACAGTTTTTGCGACAAAAGAGGATCTGAAAGGATTTGCCACAAAGAATGACCTGAAAAGGTTCGCTACAAAAGATGATCTTAAGAGGTTTGCAACAAAAGACGATCTAAAAAGGTTTGCAACAAAAGATGATCTGCTAAGATTCTCAACAAAAGATGAACTTTCAACTGTAGTCCGCGAACTCATTTCTTTTATTGGCACAGTAAAAACAGACCTTTCAAACCAATTGAACGAATTCCGTGAGGAAATGAGAGATATCAATCGTACACATCAGTCAACTCTAAATAATCACGAAACAAGACTATCCCGTCTTGAGTATGTGAATAAATAATTCCTTGATCATTTCCTCCATATCCACGTCTTTCTGTCATCCCCGCGAAGGCGAGGATCCAGTCTAAATATTCATCTAACTTCTACCACCTTAACTTTACACTGTATTAATCCTCTTAACAATCCGAACACCCTTTTTTGTCGCTTATAGTCCATTGCGCAATATTATATGTTGACTTAAACTCTAAATCATAAACCTTAAATCCTAAACAAATCATGCAAAAAAACTATAAACTCCAAACCTAAAACAAATGGAACAAAATTCAAAATCACAAGCAAAACAATACGACTTAGAAGAACGAGTTACCTTATTTAGTGAAAACTTAATTACTTTTTGTAAAACGCTTACAATATCAATAGTTTCAAAACCTCTCATAGATCAACTTATAAGAAGCGGAACAAGTATTGGAGCAAATTATATGGAAGCAAATGCATGTAATAGTAGAAAAGATTTTATCAATAAAGTTACGATTGCTCGAAAAGAATCGAAAGAGACACTCTACTGGCTTCGTTTATTATCAGTCGAGTTTCCAAACAAAAAGGATAAATTAAGAGTTTTATGGAAAGAAACTCATGAGCTCTCGCTTATCCTCGGAGGTATTCTCAAATCCTCCAAATCCAAACTCACCTAATGATTTATAATTTTGTTTATTTAAATTTTTATATCTATTTGTTTAGAGTTTAGTGTTTAGAGTTTGATTAGGATTTAGTTTTTAGGATTTATAATTCGTTTATGATTTAGAGTTTAGGATTTAGGATTTAACTCGTTAATCCCTTTAATTCTCTCTCCATATCAATCTAAAATAGTGGTTTTGTAGCATATAGTCCATTGACAAAAATAAGAGATATTGTATGATTAACATCATGTTAACCAAAGACGATTTAGAGGCAATACAATTGATCGTAAATCAATCAATAAGTAAAGCACTAGTCCCTGTAAACAAAAAACTAAATAAAGTATGTAAAAATTTAGATCTTGTAATTAGGACATTCGATAAAGATATTATAGAAACTAAACGCCGCGTTGACCGAATTGAAAAACACCTCGACCTCCCCCCTTTGCAAACAAACTAATTTTCCCGCTCTTTACTTATTTACTTGATTGTTTATAGTTTAGATTTATGATTTTGTATCTATTTGTTTAGTGTTTAGAGTTTATTTATGATTTAGTATTTAGGATTTATAATTTGTTTAGTATTTATGGTTTAAGGTTTAGGATTTTTTAAAGGTAAAATATAGTATAATTTCCCTATGCAAAAACCTCTTGTATCGGTCCTCATGCCAGCCTACAATGCAGAGAAATATATTGGCGAGGCTATCGAAAGTATCCTGAACCAAACATTTAAAGATTTTGAATTTATCATAGTTGACGATGCTTCAACTGATAAAACCTGGGAAATTATCCAGGAGTATGCAAAAAAAGATAAAAGAATATTAGCTTTAAAAAACAATAATAATATAAAAAGTTGCTTAACTTTAATAAAGGCTTTCAAATTAGCAAAGGGTAAATATATTTCTGTTGCAGATAATGACGATATATCATACGCCAACAGATTAAAAAAACAATTTGATTTTATGGAAGAACATCAAGAAGTTGGAATTGCTGGTGGAGTTATTCAGATCATAGATCAAAATAAAAAGCCTATAGCAAAAAGAAAATATGATATTACTGATTGTGAGATTAGAAAGTCTATTTTCAGACACAGTCCTTTTGCTCATCCTTTAATAATGATCAGAAAAACTGTATTAAATAAAATAGGTTATTATAATCCAAAGTATGCACCTGCTGACGATTATGATTTATATTTTAGGATCGGAGAAATTTCGAAATTTGCTAATTTATCTGAGGTGTTGTTACAATACAGAGTTGTATCAAACTCAATAACAAATAAGTCAACAACAAAAATGGAGCTGAATACTATTAGTATACGTAATATTTACGGTAACACCAAACATTACCAGATGACTTTTGTTGACCGAATATATACATTAATGCATTACTTGATAATCTTTCTCTTACCTTCTAAAATAAGATTGTGGTTGTTTAATTTTATTAGAAACAGTTATGAATAAAAAAAAAGTTATATTAGTCACAGGTGCTGGATCAGGATTGGGAAAATCAATTGCCGAAGAATTAATTAATAAAGGTCACATTGTTTACGGTACTTATCAAACAAACAGCGACACAAAAGCGAACGGTATTACATTGATAAAATCAGATATTACTTCAAAAAATGATAACCAAGCTCTTATTGAGAAGATTTTACAACATGAAAAACAAATTGATGTCATTATTAACAATGCAGGTATTACTTTATCAGGTCCAACACTTAACTTTTCCGTTGAGGATTTTCAAAAAATTCTTGACATAAATGTTGTAGGACCATTTCGTCTTATAAAAATGGCTTTTTCTTCGAAAACAAAACCAAGTCTTATTATTAATATAACATCACTCAACGCATTCTTATCTGTACCAAATTTTGGATTATATGCTGCTTCAAAACATGCTTTAGAGGCTTTAGGTCTCGCATTACGTTACGAACTAGCACCTCGAACAAAAGTTGTAAGTGTTACACCAGGGGCGCTAAAAAGAGAGGGACCTACTAAAATGTCACATAAACCCGCGCGAGAAAAATTTCCTATTCTCAATTGGATTATTCCATTAACCTCTCAAAATAAAGTTGCTAAAATTGTTGCAAACCTCACCGATACTCCAAGCATACCAAGACGAGTAATTATCGGCCGGGATGCTCAAATTATCAATATGATGCAACGAATATTGCCTTCATTTATTTTTGATCGAATATTATTTTTTATTTGGAATAAAAAATAGAACATGATTATAATAAACCTCACCGGAGGTCTCGGTAACCAGATGTTTCAATATGCCTTTGGTAAAACAATTGCCATAAAACATAATACCGATCTTAAGCTCCATTTTACTAACGCACTACTTAACACGCAACGATCTTATCAATTGGATATTTTTAATATTTCCTCCAGTGTCGCTACTAATAAAGATTTAAAAAAACTTGGCATCATACAAAACCGTATTGTAAATCGGCTCCAATATTTATTGGATGAACGATATCGTATTCAATTTAATAAACACATTGTTACACAAAAATTTCCATATTGCTTTGATCCAAAATACCTAACAATAAAAGACGACTCTTACATTCAGGGAAATTGGTCAGATGAAAATTACTTTATAGAAATAAAGGATATTATACGAAAAGAGTTTACCTCTAAAAAAAAGCTTGATGAAAAAAATCAAAAAATACTCAAACACATCCAAGAAACACATTCTGTAAGTATCCATGTGAGAAGGGGAGACTATATTACCAATAAAGCAAACGCTCAAACATTTGGCTTTATCGGACTTCATTACTATGTAAACGCAATAGAGAAGATTAATAAGACTGTGTCAAATCCTGTTTTTTTTGTTTTTTCAGACGATATTTTATGGTGCAAAGCAAATTTAACTCCCCTTACAAATAACATTCATTATATTGATCACAATAAAGGAAAAGATGCCTACAAAGATCTTCTCTTGATGAGTGCATGTAAACACAATATAATTGCTAACAGTACATTTAGCTGGTGGGGAGGATGGCTAAATACAAATTCCAATAAAATAGTTATTAAACCTGACTAATTGTTTTTTTATTTATGAGCATAATTCGATCATATCTGCTTAATCTTATTGAGACCGCCAGTGTCGAAAATGAAAATAATATTCTTACTTTTCTTCCTGAGAGAAAAAATACTGTCTATTTAGACTTAGGTTGCGATGATGGAGTAAAAACTATAGTAAGAGCTAATAAAATTAAAACAAATAAAATAAAGGGTGTCGAAATAGTCAAATCACAAGCAAATATAGCTAGGAAAAAATTGATAGAAGTTTTTACTACAGACTTAAATAACAAATTACCATTTACATCAGATTCCATCGATATTATTACTAATAATCAAGTAATTGAACATTTAGATGACACTGATTTTTTTCTAACAGAAATATCACGCGTCTTGAAAAAAAATGGAATACTTATTTTGTCTACAGAAAATTTAGCAAGCTGGCATAACATATTTTCATTATTTTGTGGTTTTCAACCTTTTAGTATGAGTAATTTTAGCAATAAAGGCAGTATAGGTAATCCTTTTGCGCTATGGAAAGATCAGCCAAAAATAGAGAAAAATCGGTTCTCTTGGCTTCATAAAAGATTATTTTCATATTTCGGACTAATTGATTTACTTAAAAAACACGGATTTAGCATTTTGGATGTAAAAACAACAGGATATTATCCACTCCCAAATTTTCTCTCAAATATCGACAAAATTCATGGACATTGGATAACTATTAAAGCTATAAAATCAGTGGGGCCAGAATGAATTATAAAAGAATATGATTGTAGTTATGTTATGATTGCGAGAAAAAATTATTCCGATAAAAATATTGTTTAGTAGAGTTATTTTATAAGTTATTAGGTTTGATATAATAAAAATATGATCATTAATTTTTTTAATACTTTCATCGATAAATCTGTATTAAAGAAAGTTTCACTGATCTTCAAATCAACTTTCATCAGTGAAGGAGAATTAGTAAAAGAGTTTGAATATCAGTTAACAAAAAAATTAGGAATTGTAAATCCAATTGCAGTAAACAGCGGAACTAGTGCGCTTCATTTAGCACTTGATTTGGCTGGAGTAACTAAAGATGACGAAGTAATATGTCCTCCACAAACTTTTGTTGCTAGCGCACTTGCTATTTTGTATCAGCGTGCTAAACCTATTTTTACAGATATCCAATATGAAACAGGTAATATTGACCCAAGAAAAATTGAAGAAAAAATAACAAAAAAAACAAAGGCAATAATGGTAGTACACTGGGGAGGATATCCTTGCGATATGGATGAGATTTTTATTATTGCAAAAAAACACAAACTCATTGTAATAGAGGACGCAGCTCATGCCCTTGGCGCCACTTATAAAAGTAAGCAAATAGGTTCAATATCGCCTTTTACATGTTTTTCGTTCCAAGCAATTAAACATGTAACCACTGGAGATGGTGGAGCAACTTGTTGTTTGGATAGTGAGACTGCGCGAAGAGGATTTGCCAAAAGATGGTTTGGTATTGACCGTGCTAATTCAAAGTCTTCAATTCTTGGCGAAAGACAGTATGATATTTCAGAAATAGGTTATAAGTATCATCTTAATGATTATGGAGCAGCTTTAGGCATAGCTAATTTAGCCAACTTTAAAACCAGACTCCAAAAAAGAAGAAAAATTGCGCAATTATATGATAAACATTTGTCAAATGTGCCTGGAATAAAACTTTTTCAATATAAAAAAGATCGTCAAAGTTCATACTGGCTATATGGTTTGCATGTTGAAAAGCGTGAAAATTTTATAAAAGCACTACGAAGCCGGGGAATACCTACATCAGTAGTGCACCAACGAATTGATCATAATTCAATATTTGGAGAAATAACAAAAGAACTAATAAATCAAGAACTTTTTGACAAAACACAAATTCATATTCCAATTCATGACGGATTATCCGATACAAATATAACTTACATCATCAATTCAATAAATAAAGGATGGTAATTTTAAAAATATGAAAAAAATATTAATTTTAGGAGGAAATGGTTTTGTTGGAAAAAATGTTTGCGAGGTTTTTGATGAAAACAACATTAATTATTCCGTTGCGTCAAGGAATACAGGTGTTGATTTACGCGACTTAAAACAGTGTTTGCAGCTATTTGATAAAATCGGACCAGATTTTATAATAAATTGTGCTGCACATGTGGGTAGCTTAAATTATGTTTCTGAAATTGCGGCAACAATTGTTGTGGACAATACTAAAATGATAATTTCCATATATGAGGCTGTCGAAAAAATCTGCCCTAAAGCAATTGTTATAAATCCAATTGCTAACTGTGCTTATCCAGCAAAATCTGAAACTTTTATTGAGGATCAATTGTGGAATGGTCAATTACACCGATCTGTACTTTCATATGGTGGAACACGAAGATTAATGTGGTTGGTAGCTGAATGCTATAAAATGCAGTATGGGGTAAAAAGTATAAATTTACTTGTACCCAATATGTACGGTCCATACGATTCAACCGATCCAAATAAAGCTCATGCTTTAAATGCACTTATTTCTAAGTTTGTTAAAAACAATGGAAGTCATGAAAAAAATATTGAAATTTGGGGAACTGGTGCAGCAATTAGAGAATGGTTATATGCCAAAGATTTTGGAAAAATTATATTAGAAATAATAAAAAATCCTATGATGTTAGGTCTTTCTGAACCAGTTAATATTGCTCAAAATTATGGCTTAAGTGTAAAAGAATTGGTTGAAATAATTAGATTATTTTTTGATAACAAGATTAAAATTGAATATAATTTCAATAAACCTGATGGTGCTCCTAAAAAAATAATGGATAACACTAAATTTACAAAGGTTTTTCCTAAATTTAAATTCACCAACATGAAAAAGGGTATAAAAAACACCATCGCTTATTATGAATCAATTTCCCCTTATTAAAATAATTACAGTCATTTGGATTAATCAACTATATTTTACTAATTAATAAACTATGAAATTTAACTATTTATTGTTGAAAAAATGTGGTTTAGATGTCGTTATTAGTGAAAATGTAGAAGTTATACGTCCACAATTAGTAGAAATTGGAAACCATGTAGCAATAGATTCGGGATTTTATTGTACAACTGCTCTCTCTACAGGCGATTATATCCATATTGCACCTCAGGTTGTGATTATAGGAGGAAAAAATGCAAGCCTAAAGATGGGTAATTTCACAAATATTTCTGTTGGTGGAAGAATAATATGTGGTTCCGATGAATTTTTAGGAGAAGGTTTAATTACTGCTCCCGGAATTCCAAATCAGTTTCGAGATAATTTAATTATTGAACCAATAATTTTTGAGGATTTCGCAAATGTAGGCGCTAACGTAACAATTTGTCCTGGAGTTACTTTAGCAAAAGGCTCAGTAATTGGAGCTTGCTCTCTCGTAACCAAAAACACTGAACCTTGGACGATTTATACAGGTATCCCTGCTAAACCTTTAAAAATAAGAAGAAAAGATAAAATTATTCAATATGCTAAGGAAATGGGCTATATACTATGAATTTATGAACAATATTTTACTTATACCTCGAACAATCATAAGAAATAATCCACTATTATTGTCTATAGCAAAAAAAATAACTCCAAAGTCTCTACTAGTTAAGATTACTAAACCAAACTTCATTCCCACTGACAAAGAATTAATTCATCAACAACAATTACTAATCGTATGCAATGATGGTTTTGATCAAAATTTTCTAAACGCAACTTCTTTAATAAGAATCGGATATGCTCGGGGATGGTCAAAAGTATGCGGACCTGCAAAGCTCGTTTCAATATATAGCCTACTTGAGGAAATAAAACTATATCATAAACCTGCAATTTTTATGAGTGTCTACGATTTCAATCAATTAACTATTTTACAAGCAAAAAAATTACGAAATTTTGATGTTTTTGTATGGGCAAGTATACATCCAAAAAAAATTAAGGAATTTAAAAGTAAAATAATATTAAAAACAAATGATGATAAAAATTGGATTGATGCGTATCCAAAAATCATTGCAGCAGAACCCAAATTTTTATGGAATTCATGCACAAAATCATGTCTTTACTGGTACGATGATTGGATCAAAGATGGACTCAAGTGGGAATCCATACATCCAGCAGCTGATATCGAAAAGTATTATCCTGAAAGTAACAATAAATTCAATAAAATAAAAATTGCATATGTAGGGGGTTATTGGAAAGAAAAAGCACAGGCCTTAGATACGTATTTAAATCCTTTTGAAGATATTTTTGTACCTTTTGGATATGAAAGTTGGCCTTATAGAAACTATGGAGGTAAAATAAGTCAAGAAGAAGAAAGAAAACTTTATTCATCAGCACAAATAATTCCTCTTATTACTGGTCCAGCAGGGTGGCTTATGGGAGAAATAACAGAGAGATATTTAAGAGCTCCCGCATGTAAGGCTTTTTGTATCGCAGATCAAAATCCTGCACTAAGAGACATTTTCACAAAAGATGAAATGATCCAAGCTAAAAATGCAAATCATTTTAATGAACTGGTCAACGATGTACTAAAAGGTAAAATCGATAGGGTTAGCTGGGCAGAAAAAAGTTACCAAGCAGTTATAAAAAAACACTTATATACCCACCGAGCGATCCAAATTAAAAAAGCTTTAACAAAATAAGATGAAAATCTATAAATCTACCTCCAAAAATTTTGCTTACTTTTTATATAGATTAATAAGTCAAATTTTTGACCCAATTAAATTTTTGCATGGAATTTATGGGTACGTTTGGTATATACGAGACTTACTAACCTATAAAACTATGGATGCTAAAGCAAAAATATTCGGTCTAAATTTATTCCCCATTTTGAATGAAAAAACTACCCTTACTTCTTTTGATGCTCATTATTTTTATAATCCCATATGGGCATTTAATAGAATAGTTAAAAATAAACCTAAAGAACATGTCGATGTTGCGTCTGATTATCGATTAAGCGGTTATCTTTCTACCTTTATTAAAACAACATTCATTGATATCAGACCTATTAAAACTTCTTTACATAATTTGGAGATTAAAAAAGGCAGTGCATTAGCACTTCCATATAAAGATAATTCGATTTCTTCTCTTTCATGTTTACATGTGATTGAACATATTGGATTGGGAAGGTATGGAGATCCTATAGATCCAAATGGAACAATTAAGGTATGTGAGGAATTTAAAAGAGTTCTAAAAAAAGAAGGTTTACTATATATTGCTGCACCTATAGGAAAAGAAAAAGTATGCTTTAACGCGCATAGAATCTTTAATCCCAGAACTATTATCAATTTTTTGAAACCATTAACACTGATTGAATTTTCAATAATAACCGATTCTGACAAATATATCGAAAACACTGAACCATACGAATTCAATAATGAAAATTATGCATGTGGATTATTTGTTTTTAGAAAATAGCTAAAAATGCAACCGCAACAAATTCTTTTTCATTTACCTCGTCCTGATATAATCTATTCATGAAGAATCATATATTTTTTCGTTATAAACACATTTTTTTACCTCTTGAGCAGAAGTTTAATACTTTAGAACAAAAGGCATGAACAATAGAATATTTTCCAAATTTATACAAGTTTTCCCTTTTCTTTTTTTTGCATTATTCACGTATCTCATTTCATATAGGTTAATCGGAGGAATTATCTCAACCGGAGATTTTCCTTATTCTTGGCCATTTTCAAGCGATAACAGCTTTTCAACTTGGAATACAGCCTATCTGGGATTTAGCAGAGCAAGTTCAATGTTTGGTTCGTTGATTTTCTCATTTATACCTTATTTTTTTTCAAAAATAGGTTTTTCCAACGAAAGTATTAGTTATTTTCATAATTATGGGCCCGTCTATTTATGTTCTCTGTTTTATTTCTTTATTACTAAAAATATATCAAAAAGTACTTCACTATCTTATTTTGCTGGATTATTTATTATATTAAATAATTTTGTTTTAGAACATTTTTTAGTTTTACCAGGAGTTATTTTTTATTCACTCATTATTTATGGAATTACACTGTTTATTTGTTATAACATTTATTTACAAGGATTAAATTTAAAAAAAATAATCCTCATTATCTTCTTATCTTTTTTTCATCTTCACCCATTTTACTTTGTCATCAATCTAATGTTTCTTTTCATATTTAGTCTATATTACAGCATTACTCATTCAAAACTCTACTCAAGAAGACAGCTATACAGCTATTTAATAATTCTATTTGTTGGCGTGATAGTTATTCAATCATATTGGTTAATTCCTTTTATTAAAAATGTTTTTATATCTTCAAGTTTGCAGGTTTACGGAAAAGAGGGTCAATCTGCTGTTTTTAGTGGCTATTTTCAAAGTATTTCATACACTGGCCTTTTTAGTCTATATCATTATCCTGGTACTCTAGGAGAACAAATGCACGGAGGGGTCCTTCAATTCATTTTGTATTTCTATCTTCTTTCTTTATTGATATTTTTACTTATAAAAGATCAAGCAAAAAACAGTAGTTGGATTATATTTCTTTTTTTTACGCTTCTTATTTTTTTTAATCTTGCGCTTGGACCAATATCTAAACTCACTGGAAAAATATGGATATACTTTTTTGAACATTTGTCTGTATTTGGATTTTTTAGATCATTTTCGAGATTTATTATCCTATATCTCGTGATTTTTATTTTCCTATTCGTATTTTTATTTAAGAATTGGCAAAGCAAACATAAAAATTATGTTTTACTATTTACTATCTTTTTACTACTGACCGCAAATATCATTTTCTTTAGTGGTGATCTTGGAGGATTTATTACAAGCGCCAAATTACCTAAAGAGTATGTGTCTTTAAATAAAAAATACTTTCAAGAAGATCAGTTGCAATACAATATTTTAACTCTTCCAAATATTCCCTATGAGAGTTATAATTGGTTTTTTGCAAACAAAAAAACAAAAGAGGGAAAAACTATAAATCAATCGACTTATTTTAGGGAACTTTTTTTTTCGAAACCTGTAGTTTATAACAGATTTGCGATAAATCTTGAAAAGCGAAATAATTATTTAAAATCTTTTTTTAAATACAATGAAGATTTTATGTTTTTCAGCAATTTCAATCGGTCTGTTGATAAATTAAACGTAAGGTATGTTCTTGTTCAAAAGGACCTAATTAATGTATTAGAAAACAACATACAGATACCTGTCAAAAAATATCTCAATTATTTTAAAAAAGACAATGATTTTATCTTAAAGGAAGACAATGAATATTTTACTCTCTATGAAAATAAGGATTATTTTCCTATAATTCCAACATCAGATATTCAGTTTGTTAAAGTAAATGATACAAAATATATTGTATTTATTAAAAATGTAACAAATAATAAACTTATATCTTTTTTGCAAAGCTATAATGAACAATGGAAACTTTATTTACAATCAAATTCAAGTGATAAAACATGTAAACCAGTTAAATATTTTAAAAACACTCAAACAACCGAGTGTAAATCTATAGATAAAAAAATCGACAGTAAAGATCTAACATTTATATTTAAAAAGTCGATTTTTGACAATACACATAAGATCGTAAATGAATACGCCAATAGTTGGACATTAAATTCTGACTACATAAAACAAAATTACTCAAATGAATTTTATAAAGAAAACTCCGATGGAACTATTAATATAAGTTTGACTCTTTATTTTAAACCACAATCCTATTATTATCTAGGATTAATTATTAGCATATCCTCCCTTACGACGTGCTTAATCTATTTTATCTTCACAGGAATTATTTCATTAAGAAAAAATAAAAATGTTTAAAGCATTTTTTATCAGCCTAACAAGGTTCGTAGTTGTTATGTTGATTCTTTTATCTACATCGATATTATTATCTATAATATATTTTTTTAATTCCGACATTAACACCAATGTCCTCTCCTTCAATCACTCAACGAACAGCATCCAGAATAATAATGGAGTCATTACTGGCAAGTTTACCGCACAAGAAAACTATTTAGGAATTATCACTGTGTGGTTTGACAATAAACTAATACCAAGTGATTATTCAGTGTTTAAAATAAAAAATGTGTTGGAAAAAGATTGGTACTATAAAACTATCGTTCCCATCTCTCAATACAATATATCACCTCAACACCCGTTCGGTATACCGATTATTGAAAAATCAAATAATCAGACATATCAATTTGAAGTCAAACTTCTTGAGAATACAAAAAATACCCCAGGCCTCGCTCTAAGTAACAAATTTCCAGTACTAATATCTCATTATGTATTCCCAAAAAATGTATTACTGAAGAATAATGAGTTGTTATCAGAATTTATGCTAAAAAAAATATTATATCATTCAAACGATGATTCTTTCTGGAAAGTATTGATAGTCTATAATGTTCCACTTATTTTATATCTCATCTATCTTTTATTTAAACGCAAAATACGATCTTTTGATATTTTTAAACAAGTAATAAGAAAGCTTTCTTTTGTTTTAAATCCATATCTATTATTTGTTTTTCTCTGTATTGGTATTGATATTTTTGTTGTCAAAAAATATACAGATACAACAACATCTATACTTACATTTCTTTGGATTATTGGGATTTTTGCATATCGACTTGAGTCTCGTTATTCTTTTGGCTTTGCCCTTATATTCCTCATTTTTTGTCCGTTTTTATTATCTGCAGATATGACCTGGGTGCCGGAAAAATCCGCAACATGGGCATATATGTTTCTTGTTGTGGGCACTATCCAAGCCGTATTTGAGCTCAAAGCCAGTGAATCTCCCAAAATAAAAGCTTTTATCAATAAAATAAGCTCAAAACTCGTCTTTATTACACATATTGACTCCTTTCTCAAAACATATATAAAAAAAATGGAAGATTTTGGATTGTATTCACTACGAAATTTTATTAAGATTTTTATCATATTCATTATCACTTCAACATTATTCTTTATTGGATTTGATCTTTATGTCAAAGTAATGAGCTATAGGGACCGCCAATTAAAAAATCCCAGCACGCCGCATATCGAACCAACTTTAGTATATCCGGGTACAAAAGTGATATTATATGGAGATCGGTTTGGAGACGGAATAAGCGGACAGTATGCCCTTATGCGCAATGGGATTAAAATTCGGACAGATTACTGGGAAGATCATAAAATTATCTTTACCGTGCCTCTTGACTGGAAAAAACCAGAAGAAATTAAGATTTGGATTGAAAAACCAATAAGTTGGAAAGAAAAGACAATCATAGAAAAAACAAAACCTATCACAATAAAAATTCTCCTGGTTACCGACCATTTCACCCCGGATGATGATTTATATTTTGAACAATTGAAAACATGGAAAAAGGAAACAAAAGAAGTTAATGGATATAAATAATGAAAAAATATATAGGGTTTATTCCTATTTTTGTAATTCTAATACTCAGTTTCTGTGTTGTTTTTTGGTCCAAGGATAAATTTATGATTTCAATGGGTGATTTTAGTTTTCCCCAAGACAGAATAAGGGAATTTTATAAGATGATTAATACGTGGGATTGGACGTTTATAGGCGGTCCGACATTTATGCCGATTTTAGCCCTCCCAATACCATACGGCATATATCTTGCACTCACTCATCTTCTTCATATCTCACCCGTTCACTCCCAAATCTTCTTAAACTATTTTTTACTCTCCTCTTTGGGCTTATCAATGTATTTTTTGGTTATCCAACTTACACAAAATCGCATAAGACATGCGGCGGGACTATTATCTGCTTTATTTTTTATGTTTAATCCCTGGGGAGCCATTAATTTTACTATGTTTATACCCTTTATTACCTTTATTCCGTTAATTTTGGGTTTATATATAAAGGGGCTAAGAGGTGATAAAAAAATAAAATATGCTGTTTCTATCTCGATTATATGGTTTTTTGTATCTTCTTTTTCACTCTGGAATATTAGAGGATTTATGTTTCAATGGATGATACTCATTTTGTATCTCATATTTTTTTCTTTTCAAAATCCAAAAAAAATTCGACATGCACTTATATTTACCTGCATCCTTTTTATTCTTTATTTTTTTATGAATTTTTACTGGCTTCTCCTTTTTTGTATGAATATTATTAAATCGGTTTCAGGGTCAGCAGAAGTATATGACATCCTCAATTACACGCGCATGGACTCCTTTCGAGTAAACAGCTCAACTATGTCATATGTATTACGCTTGCTTGATAACTGGTCCCTAACTGCAAATTTTAAAGGAGCTTATTATTTTCCATGGCTTGCATATTTTCAAAATCCTTTCCTTATCTTTTTAGGCTTTCTTCCATTTGTTACATCGCTCATATCACTTTTTTATATTATTAAAAATAAACTAAAACAACACAGCGATTTCTTATTCTTTTTTTTCCTTCTGCTATTTGGACTTTTTGTAAGTATGGGAAAAAATAACACACTGACTATGTGGTGCGCCGATCATTTACCCCTTTTTTCAACACTTTTTTCCTCACCGTCCTATCTTGGAGGTATTTTTATTGCGATAAGTTATTCTGTGCTTATTGGTTATAGCTTTATGTTTATATACCAGAAAATCAAAAAAACTTATATCCAAGCGGGTACTTTTCTTTTATATTTTGTAATAATCATAATCTATGGATATCCTGTTTTATCTGGTACATTTATCCCATCAGGCAGTAAAGTATTGGGAGCGGGCAGGTATTCGCTTCCCCCATATACGGTTGATTTAGCACAAAAAATATCTCAAGACAAACTCAACTACCGTATTTTTTCGTTGCCTTATTCAATAATTGGTTACTTTGCGTACAATTGGCCCCAAGGGGGATTCAGCGGACCTGATCCGCTTATAAATATGCTTTCAAAACCGCAAATTATAGGAACCGGCATAAGTATTCAGTTGGCAGATATGACTACAAAGAATATTGACAAAACATCATTTTTCCGCCTTAACTCACTTCTGAATGTGAAATATATTATGAATAAAAAAGATGCCAATCTGCTTCATATCAAAAACAATTCCTGGTATATAGTACCAAGCCAAACATTTCTTGACTCTTTGTATCAAAATAGTAAAAATATAAGTTCATATGGACAAATTGACTTGATTAAAATCCCGGATGAACTATTTCTCCCCAAACTGCACACCCCACTCAATATCGTGTTGGGAAATAAACTCACTGATCTGACTCAAATAGTATCTCAAAAAAATTACCAGACCAGAACAGCTATCTATCTTAAAAATCAAAATAAAAATAAATCTCCACCAATAATAAATTCTAAAAAAACTATTTTGGAATATCGGATTATTAATCCCACAAAATATCGAGTAAAAGTACATAATGCAGAGGGCGTATTTCCACTCATTATGAGTGAAGGGTATGATGAGAAATGGAACGTATATTTAACAAAAAATATTTCCACTCCAAAGAATAATTTAAATACTATTCAGGGAACAATTCAAAATGACAACCTGTCATCGGGACCATTTTATGAAACGTGGTTTGAAAAACCTGCTGTTGAGGACATAGATCATCTTATGGTCAATGGCTATGCAAATAGTTGGACAATAGACACAAACAAAGTTTGTAAAGAAGAATTTTGTCATAAAAACGCTGATGGAAGTTATGATTTTGAATTTGTTATTGAATTCTATTCACAACGGCTTTATTATCTGGGAATAGTTATAAGCATTATAACTTTATCCGGATGTATTGGTTATTTAGTAATTTTGTCATTCCGAGCAACTCATAAATCTGGAAAGGGAACCGAGGAATCTTTTAGTCATAAACATGAAAAATATTAAAAGTATGAAAAACATAGTTATTATTCTTTTTTTGTTTATTTTTGGCATTGGGTTATCTTGCATCTATTTTCTGAACTCTGACATTAATCCCAATATTATTTCCTATAACCATTCGGTTAATAATATCGTACAAGATAAGGGGGGAATAAGGGGCGAGTTTATCGCTGCAAATAATTATCTCGGAGTCCTCACCCTTCGATTTGACAATAAGGATGTCGTTGAAAAAAAATCAGACTTCAAAATAAAAGAAAAACAAAGTAGTACCTGGTACCACACTTCAAGTATTGACGCAGTTTCCTTCAGTATGAAACCCCTCTATACTTTTGGATTACCAACTATTACAGATTCTAAAAATAAAATGTATCAATTTGAAATTCTTCTTCCTGAATTTGTTCCCGGCGACCCCGCCTTAATATTGAGTAATCAACAACCGATTTTATCCTCGCAATATGTTATTCCGTGGAAAGTTCTTTTAAAAAATCAACATCTCTTATTTGACTTTCTAAAACAAAAAATATCTTATCAACTACAAAGTCAATATGCACCATGGGTGTTTCTTGCATATTTTCTTCCCCTAATTGGATATTTGTTATACATACGTATTTTCTATAAATATATTTCTTATACCTTTATTATAAAACCAATCACTTTAATAGCTCTTTTGGGAATGTCCATTGATATATTTATATTACGAAATAACTACACTATAGTTGCTTTCATTTTCAGTTTCATTTGGATTAATGGAATATTTTTTCATAAAATAAAACCTCAGACTTCCATTCTTGCAGCTTTATTCTTATTAATATGGTGTCCATTCTTCCTTATTGCCCATATGGAATGGGTTGCAGAAAAAGCTGCCAATTGGATGTTTATTTTAACAGTGATTGGATTTATTCAATACTTTCTCATATCAATGAGACACTATGAAAAATAGTATCCAGAAAATCATTCTCGTTTTTTCTTGCTTAATGCTTCTGAGCATATTGCTTATAAATGATTTTAAACATGCCTTAGAATTTGATTCTTCTTTTAACTTAAACGTCGTTAAGAATATTGTTACTCATGGTATTTATGGAACAAGCGTCTATTTGGTTGATGGACAACAATTTTATTGGTTTGATCCGTGGATTACAACGGGCCCAACCGTATTGCTTCCTATTGCATTGCTTGTAAAAATATTCGGGGATTTTATTTTGGCGCCACGAGTCCTGATGAATATGTTTTTCTTTTTGTTTGTTTATGTACTGTCGCAGATTCTCTCATCTCGGTCAAAAAAAATCGACACGAAATGGGCTTTGATATATACGATCTCGATTATTCTCATCTTTTCCAAATTCAATAGCAACGTATTGACGCTCGGAGTGGATGTCGTCGGTGAAATTCCTGCATATTTATTCGTATTGATATCCGTCATGGGACTTATTGCCGAAAACCCGTATGTTTCCGGTTTATTTCTTGCGCTGGCATTTCTTACTAAGTTTCAACTTATATATCTTTGTTTTCCACTATCTCTGGGATACTTGTATTTTTTTTATAAAAAGGGGGGCAAAAAAATACCCGCTTATACGTTTTCCGGAATAATACCCCTATTTATGTATGCAGTATCACTCCTTATTGTCTATGGAAAACATATTAAAGCATATTATGGCGATTTCAAAGGAGTTTCAATCATGCAGAAAGCATATCCCACAATGATCGGAGGAATTTCCTCAATTGGAAATAGATTTATCCATTTTATACAATATGATCCCTATTTTCTTTTCTTATCAATTATTACCATGATCGTTATCCTAGTTCACTGGA